>JGI24709J26583_10000222_pt1 | contig 46276 bp, 38 predicted proteins | sample BioPla2DNA1_FD_26583 | JGI IMG/M metagenome (IMG submission 26583) | reverse complement strand
ACACAGAAGTTAAGCTCTCCAGTGCCGATGATACTTGGGTGGAGACGCCCTGGGAAAGTAGGACATTGCCGGATTTATATAAAAGTCTTATGGTTATGTATCATAAGACTTTTTGCTATTAATAATACATTTAAACTGAAAAATGACCAACTTCAGTTATGAATTTTGATAAGGTTTTAAAAAATAGTTAATCATGGTACATTATAAGTAAATATATATTTGCTATTTTGATTAAGTATAGCTATACTAACTTTTAAAAAACTATATTTATTTATAATGAGGACTATGAATCTATCATTATGAGTATTAAGATTTATCTTGTGATAGACTGAAGTTATTAACTATATAAAAGAAAGGATATCCTATATGCGCCAATTCAAATATGAAACACATGCTCACACCGCAGAGGTTAGTAGATGTGCTTCAATTAGTGGAAAGGATATTGCCCGTTTTTACAAAGCAAAAGGGTATACTGGGCTAATTATTACAGACCATTTTTTTAATGGGAATACGCTTGTACCATCGAATCTTTCGTGGGAAGAAAGAGTTGAATGGTTTTGTAGTGGTTTCGAGAACGCATATACCGAAGGTGAAAAAATTGGTTTACATGTGTTTTTCGGATGGGAGTACACATATAAGGGTACTGACTTTTTAACATATGGTTTGGATAAGTCTTGGCTGTTGGATCATCCAGATTTGCTAAGTCTTAGCTTAACTGATTACTGTGATCTTGTTCATCGTGATGGTGGATTTATTATCCATGCACACCCTTTTCGTCAGGCAGATTATATTAATATGATACGCCTTTTACCACATAAGGTTGATGCTGTGGAAGTTATTAATGTCTTTAATACTGATTTTGAAAACAAACAAGCCGAGGAATACGCGAATAATTATGACCTATATAAAATAGCGGGTTCTGATAACCATCATGGACGCATTAAAAAATATAGTGGCATACAGTTTAATAAATGTGTTAAGGATATGTATTCTTTGGTTTGGGAAATTAAGTACGGTGAATACTCAATGTTTACAGAGCAAGAGTAATAAGAATTACAAAATAATAATAGCCGGGAGCATATAACTTATATATGCCTCCGGCTATTTTTCTAAAAACATATCGTTTATATTGTTTATAAATCCAATGGTGTTATAACGATTAGGTCTTTATGTAGTTGCAGAATGGATGCTGGAACAGATGGTGTAATAGGTCCAAATAGAGCTTTCTTCATGATTTCTCTTTTGTCATCGCCATTAGCAATTAATATAGCTTTTTTAGATTGCATAATAGGCTTTACTCCTAAAGTAATGGCTCTCTTTGGGACATCATTCCTATTTTCAAAAAACCTTGAATTAGCGTCGATAGTGGTCTCCCCTAAGTCTACACAGTGGGTATCCTTAACAAATTCGTTAGATGGTTCATTAAAGCCAATATGGCCATTGTGACCAATACCTAGAAGTTGTAGATCAATTCCTCCTGCTTCTTCTATCAGATTATCTAATCGCTTGCATTCGGCTTCGACATCTTCGGCTTTACCATTAGCAATATATGTACTTGATAAATCAATATTTACTTTTGTCAATAAATGCTTATTCATGAAGTAACGGTAGCTTTGTTCGTGGGTAGGATCAAGACCATAGTATTCATCCAGGTTGAAAGTTGTAACCTGAGAAAAGTCAACATCTCCATTTTTACATAGTTCACACAGATGAGCATATGTACCAATTGGCGTTGAACCAGTGGCTAAACCTAATACGGTTTGCGGTTTTAGAACAATTTGAGCTGCAATTATGTTTGCTGCTTTTCTACTCATCTCATCATAGTTTTTCACTTTTAAAATTTTCATAAATCTTTTTTCCACCTTTCTTAACATAACACAGTATCGAGAAATTGGAATACGATGATACTGGAGGGGAAACGTATTACTTATTGCTTGTCACTTCAAACACTAAAATTTCCATATCGGTGGACGAGGTGTTTATTAAGCCATGGCTGTCAAATGGTTGGTTTATAAGCACATCTCCGCTTTTTACTTCTATTTCATTGCCATTGACCTGCATTAAACCGTTTCCTTTCAGGATTACATATAGCTCTTCATTATCTTCGTGTTTATGGTAACCAATGCTCGTTCCAGAAGGAAGAACCATATAACGGAAAAAACGAAGATTAGTATGAAAGTCACTATCATTAAATAATACAACGTCCTTAAGTAGTCCCTTTCCCTTATGGCTTGTTGTTAAGTTTGGCTCTTTTTCATAATAGTTTTCAATTCTCATACTTTCTCCCTAATTCCTCCTAAAGGGTATTAATTATTCACTACATTATTTTATCATATAAATTTTTGTGTTTAAAGTAGTATAACACCTTTAATTGGATATGAAAAATTAAAATTTTATAACATTCGAATAACTTATATAACGTATAACAAATACCAAAGTGGAATGATTATATCTATTGGCAAGGTCAAGATTAATAACCAATGAAACAAATTAATCGACTTATCCAAGACATTGAGCGTAACAAGAACGAAGGGATAGGAAAACGTCGACTGAATATTTCCACCAAATGCATATTATGATACAATAGACTACAGAACAGTACGTCTAATGTGGTTAATCACATTACATATTAATGCTTTTGTTAAGGAGGAGACCTGTAATGAAAAAGTATAAAGAGCCAGTAGAATACGCTAAACAATCCTGCGATACCATGATGAGAAAATTCGATGCTAAGGACTTACCACCAGAAGGGCGTTTCCACTATCATCAAGGTGTATTTTTGTCGGGTGTTTATAAGAACTATGTTTTATGTAAGGATGAGAAATACTTTTCATATGTGAAAGAGTGGGTGGACTCTACTGTTGATGAAAATGGCGATATTCATGAGTTTGATGAGAGGCAATTAGATGATGTGCAACCTGGAATATTACTTTATCCAATTCTGGACAAAACGAAAGATGAAAGATACAAAAAGGCATTAGATAGATTGGTTGATGTAGTGAAAAATTTTCCCCGAAATGAAGAGGGGGGATTTTGGCATAAAGAATGGTACCCAAATCAAATGTGGTTAGATGGACTTTATATGGGAGGACCAATTTGTGCAGAGTATGCTAAGCGCTTCGATGTACCAGAATTCACTGAGCTTGTTATAGAACAAATATTAATGATGTTTGACAAAACAAAGGATGAAAAAACTGGCTTACTATATCATGCTTGGGACTATTCAAAAGAGGCAGTATGGGCAGATCCCGTAACAGGCAAAGCCCCAGAATTCTGGGGGCGTGCAATTGGATGGGCGGCAGTTGCCATTCTTGATGATTTAGACTTCATAGATCCTAATCATCCTCAATACAACACATTGTGTAATCTGGTAAGAGTCTTAATGGAAGCAGTGTGTAGATATCAATCAGAAGAAGGCTTATGGTACCAAGTAGTTGACAAAATGGGTGAAGAAGGAAACTGGTTAGAAACTTCATGCAGCTGTCTTTTTGTAGCGTCACTATGCAAAGGTATTAGAAAAGGTATTATTGACAAAAGCTACCTTGAACAAGCAAGAAAGGGATTTGAAGGTGTTATTGATTCATTGCAATGGGATGGGGAAGACTTACTAGTAGGTAATGTTTGTGTAGGAACAGGAGTTGGTGATTACAAGCATTATTGTGACAGGCCGGTATCAACTAATGACCTCCATGGAGTAGGAGCATTTTTATTAATGTGTGCTGAAGCGCAAAAAGTATTTTAGTAAATAGTATAAAAATAGTACATATTTTTAATAAAGATCAGTAAGGGGTGTTTTGACATATCGTTTGTGCATAACACCCTTTATACCAGAAACCAATCAAAGAAAGAAGTGAATATATGGAATGTGGGAATAATTACAAATTGGACATAAGTAATGGTCAAGTTTTAAAAATATATAGTGATGGAATAACCCTCGATACTATTCAATATCAAGCTGATGTTTATAAGAAAGTAATGGATACATGTAGTGTTGCTCCCAAGTTTTATGGTATTGAGCAAAACGATGGTAAATATATTTTGAAGTTGGAATACATACCAGGGAATAAACTATCAGAATCCTTTGGAAGGAATATTTTTAAATATAGAAAAAACACCCGTAATTTTGGAAGACTCCATAGAGAGATTAATGAAAACGAAGTTTCAGGGCTAATAACAGCGAAAGAGAAGTTTGAAACAAGCTTGCTCCAGTATGAAGATATAGGCAAAGATAGTTTGAAAAAACTTATGCTATTCATTAGCGATACAGACAAAAAAAACTTATGTTACGGAGAGCTTAGTTTAGAAAATGTTGTAGTGGATGATAAGGGGAACATGCGCGTAACTGATTGGGAAGGGGCCTATTGTGGTGATCCATTATCCGATGTTGCACATGCTTACTACTTGCTAAAACACATTACTCCTATAGGTGAAGGAGCAACCAAAATTCTAAAAGCAGACATGCAAACGAGGCAGTTTTTAGGTAGAGTATACCTGAAATCTTATTTTAATGGTAAGAAAGTTCCTATAAGAGAGCTGGATATGTGGGGATTAATCATTAGAATATACCATTATTCCATAGCCACAGAAGAAGAAAAACAGGATTTAAAAAAGGTGATATCTATGGGCATCGAGAAATTGCTTGAGGTATGACAATCATAATACTCCGATAGTCTGCAGTATCTTAATGGTTCCATCATATATACCTTCAGCCATATCAGCCCTAAATTCATCCGACTCAAGACGTTTATGGTCTTCTTTATTTGTTAGATATCCAGTTTCAATCAATAGAGCAGGCATATTACTTAATCGTAATACGCCTAGGTTCTTATTTCTGATACCATTGTATTTTGTATCGGTTTTTGCATCAATTGCATTGCCCATAATCTCTGCGAATTGTTTATTTGTATATTCACCATGTGTTTTATTAGTATAATATACCTCTGTACCATTATATTTTTCTCCCCCAGAAATCTTAGTATCAAAAGCATTTACATGAATGCTTATGAATAAAGTAGCGTTGTTTTTATTTGCAATTCTTGGTCTTTCAAGAATATTTTCATTGTAATTATAGGTTTTTGATTTGTATACTAAAGTATCTGTTTCACGAGTCATGACTACTGATATACCTGAATCTTCAAGCATTTTTCTCAGCTTAAGCCCAATATCCAAATTTATATCTTTTTCATATAAACCTTCTTTATATATTGAGCAGGTTCCAGGGTCAATGCCACCATGTCCAGGATCAATAACAACAATAATACTGCTAGTACTCGGAGATAATGTATCACTTTTTGAGGCATCGTTGTGGTTGGGTATGTTACTACGGGAAGACAATTCTACATCCGAGGGAGTAGAATTGTCTAATATAAGTGCTGAACTATCCATTTCAAGCATTTGAATTGATGATATTGGTGTTAAATTCTCTACTGAGGTTGTTGTTGGTACCGTTTCGTCAACAGAAGGTTCTCCACTTAATGCAGATGTACCTGCATGGTAGGAATAAGCGGGGATTGTTGATGGAGTTGTTTCAATAGTTAAGGTATTTAATGATGTGGATGTTTCAGCGATTGTATGAACAGCTGCTTTGGATTTCTTATCAGTAAACATAACAACTAATGAAATAATTAACAGAACAAGAATCATTAATGTAGCCAAGTATTCTATAGAATACCTGGAACGATAATACCCGCTTTTTGATGTAGAGGCATTCCTCTTACTTGTATAGTTATGTTTTCTTATCCTATTCATAAAGATCCTTTCAAAAAAATTACATACTACTAACACGTAATTGCTTTGTATGCTTTACATAATGTTGTTTATTTTGCTATAAAGTAAGTAATATATCATATGAATATAAGCACTAATAAAATTCTATATTTGTGAAAAGAACAAATATAGAATCTTTTTTATACCGTAAAAATGCACATGTGCGATTATATCCGAATTATGATAGTCCATGTTATAAGAAGAACCCTACCCATTAACACAATCAGATATTGCGAATGAGTACCCGGGAACCTTGTTATACATAATATTTCTAACGCAATATTTATGTTATAATATAGTTTAAATTCTACTATTTTTAAGGGGGATGCTTTTTGAATCAATTATTTATTGCACTTGACAGGGAACCTGTGCAAATGACTATTGACTTACTAAACAGGATGAAACCCTTACAAGGTAAGAGTAAGGATATTAGTATCGGCATTAAACCTAATCTCGTATGTGCTTCTCCTGCAAATGAGGGTGCTACCACACATCCTGAAATTGTAGAGGGAATCATAATATATCTATTGAATAACGGATACAAGAATATAAAAATCATTGAGGGTTCTTGGGTGGGAGATAGCACAAAAAGAGCTTTCAAGGTATGTGGATATGATAGTCTTTCAAAAAAATACAATATTCCGCTGGTTGATTTGAAAGATGATGACTACGTGACAATACCTCACAAAGAAATAAAGATTGATGTTTGTAAAACTATTTTTGATTTAGATTATCTAATTAATGTTCCTTTAATAAAGGGTCATTGTCAAACAAAAATAACTTGTGCCTTAAAAAACTTAAAAGGTGTAATACCCGATAAAGAAAAAAGAAGATTTCACACGATGGGTTTGCACAAACCAATTGCCTATCTAAATGCAATTGTAAAACAAGATTTAATTATTGCTGATGGAATATGCCCTGATCCATATTTTGAAGAGGGAGGAAGACCTCTTCAAATGAATAGGATTGTAGCATGTTTTGATCCAGTCTTGATGGATTCTTATGCTGCGAAAATACTTGGTTATGAACATAGTGATATAAAATATATCAAAATGGCGAAAGATGAAGGTATAGGCAGCTTATTTGATGATGATACAGATATTGTATATATATATAATGATCAAATAAATGCAGATGAACTAAAAGTAGTTCAACAAGATAAAAAGTATATGGGTATGGTTGACGAAGCAGATGCATGTTCGGCATGTTATAGCAACCTTACAAGTGCCATGGAAAAACTTGATGAAATGGGGCTCACCGACAATATTGTAGATCAGATATGTATAGGGCAGGCATACAAAGGATATGAGGGTGAAATAGGCATTGGAAATTGCACTTCATGCTTTAAATACCACCTAAAGGGATGTCCACCGAGTACCGATGCAATAGTAAAGTTTCTTAGCGAGATTGCTAGTCAATCATGAATTGCTTATATGATATTTTTTCAATTTTTATCACTGGATAGTATTGTATTTGATGAAGCTTAGATTATTCAGAGAATATAACATATCATTCGAAAAGGGTAATTAAATATGAAAAAGAGGGAGGGGGCTACCCTCCCTTTTGTATCTAACTTTTTTATACGAATTTATTTGCAGAAGCCGTAGTTAAATTATAAGATTATCCATTGTGAACAATAACTAATTTAAAACTAAGGCTCATATAATTTATTCGTAGAACTTCTCATATGCAGCTAAACGTTCGTCAATGATAGCTTGCCCACCTGAGTTTAGATAATCCTGGAAGAGTTCATCCCATACTTCATCAAACTGATCGGTTGGACAAATAATAGCCTGCGCTAATAAGATGTCACGTTTATCCTTGAGCACCTGACCCATACCTTCCTCAGCTTTGATTTCTCCAACGTTGAAGTTTTGAGGAACAAAACCATCTCTGTTTGCAATTTCAAAAGATTTTTGAATAAACCTAGCATCAACACCTGCATAACCAAGTGCTAGTGATCTGGCTGTAAGATCGGGGTCTCCTAGTTCTAAACCATTAATAGTGATAGTGTAATCTATGTTGTTACCCGAGTTCATAATTTTATCGCCTGTTGCTGCTATTAATTTAATAGCGCCGTCAGGCATTACTTCATGTGTAACTCCTTCTTCTCCAATCTGGAGGAACTTGCGGTTTTCAAATGTTGAAATCCAGTCAAGATACATTAATGACGCTATAGGCTCCTTGTTGGTTGCTGGGAAGAATACTTTACGGTCTACTGATGAATAAAGTAGTTTCTTGTATTTTCCTGCATCGTTCGGGAAAGGATCAACTGCTATGTATGCAGCATCGGGTGAAATTCTCTGTAAGTTTGCATGGATTCCTTCATCACCATCACGGTATGGGTTATCCCAGTTCTGAATGATGGCTCCAACGTAACCAGCTTTACACATGTTACCTTCTGTAGTGTCGCCTTCTTTGTATAGTGGGAAATCTTGCCAAATAAGTTTAGCATTATACCACTCATTTAGTTTACGGACACCTTCCTTGTATCCCGGCCAGAGTAATTGTCTGTCGTCAAATCCATAGACATAAAGGTCTTTTTCCGAAGTATTATCAGGTACGAAGGAGACCAACAGGTTGTTACAAGCCCAACCAACATCAAAAGAGGTAGAGAATGGAACCATCTTATCTGCATCACTACCAAGAAGTAGTTCAGCATTTTTCTGGAATGCATAAAGCATATTTTCAAATTCTTCGAGTGTTGTTGGTTCTGGAATATTCAATTTCTTTAACCAATCTTCGCGAACAAAAGTATTAATTCTGGGTATCTGAGCTCTTATAGCTTCTATTGCCCAGATTGTTCCTGTTTCAGGATCCTTATTATAGTAAATGTTGTAATCGCCTAATAGATCCCAAAGATTTGATAACATAGGTTTGTTTTCCTCAAGAAGTGGAGCAAGATCAATTACCCCGCCCATGTTAGCATAAGCTTGAATGGTTGGATAACTGTATGTAACACAAATATCTGGAGCATCACTTGCGGCTAATAAGTTGTTAAGAACATCAGTTTCAGTCCATCGTGGAACGGGTACGAATGTAACTTCCACATTGTGGTCACGAAGCATCCCTTCTTTAATGAAGTCTGTATAGAAGTTATCTTCTGGCTTACTACCGCCGTCATTACCACGGTCATAAATTTCAACAGTGATTTTTCTTGTTTTAACAAATTTGCCGTCAACTATTTCTGCGTCGTCTTGGGGTTTCTGAGTCTGCGCTGGTGCTTTTGTAGGCTCTGCAGCTGTTTGTCCANTCTTCGATGAGTCTGGAACACAAGCTACTAAGAGCGCCATGAGCATAATACAGACTAGTCCAATAGATATAGTTCTTTTCATGACAATCCTCCTAAAAATATTATTTGTAAGACACAATGTGTCTTAGATACAAGTTAACCTTTTACTGAACCTAAAGTTAATCCAAAGATAAAATACTTTTGAACCCATGGGTAAACTAATAAAATGGGTACAGTTGCAAATGTAACAGTAGCGGCCTTAATGCTATCGGAAAGCCCAGGTTTAGAGAAACCTTCCTGTGTTGCAATATCAATGCTTGTTATGCTATTAAGAATATTGTAGAGTAATAATTGGATCGGCCAGTATTCTCTTTTATTCATATACATCAGTGCATCTGAAAAACCATTCCATCGCCCTACAGCATAAAATAAAGAGAGCGTTGCTATTACTGGTGTGGATAAAGGGATATATATACTTGTAAGTATACGAATAGGACCTGCACCATCTATTTCGGCAGACTCACGCAAGCTTTCTGGTATACCATATAAAAAGCTACGCATGACAATCATATTAAATACACTCAGACAATATGGAACAATAAGTACCAGTGGTTTATTGAGCAATTGTATATCTTTTAACAGTAAATAGGTTGGAATTGTTCCTGCATTAAAGTACATAGTAAAAATTATAATAGTATTGAAAAATTTGCGCCCCTTGAGATGATCGTATGTAAGTGGATATGCACATATTGTTGTCATTAACATGGATAGAATAGTTCCTGCGACTGTGATTATTGCAGTCCATAGAAGAGACCATGTATATTTTGAATCACCAAGAACCATTTTGTATGCATCGACATTAAAGCCCTTTGGCCAAATTGTAACTTGATTGCGGATTAATGCTTCAGTAGAGCTAAGGGAGCGTGCAAAAATATTAAGCATTGGCAAAAGACAGACAATAATTAATATGATACATAAGGATACAACAACCACGTCACCAATTGTAGTTTTATTTGAATTAATCATAGTAAATCCTCCCTTACCAAACACCGCGTTCGCCGAATCTCTTAGCTAGGGCGTTAGCAACAAATAGAAAAATAACGCATACTACCGACTGGAACAATCCTACAGCAGTTGTAAGTGAAAACTGTAAACCTTTAATACCATGTGAATAAACAAATGTGGCTATAACGCTTGAAACATTTTTTACCAAGTTATTGCTCAACGCATATGGACGATCAAACTCACTACCTAAAATACGTCCAAGGCTTAATATCAGTAAAGTAATAATAGTGGGTCGTAAACCGGGTAATGTAATATGCCACATTTTCTTAAAACGACCCGCTCCATCTATGGCTGCTGCTTCATATAGCTCGGGGTTTATTGAAGTAAGAGCCGCCAAATATATAATAGCGTTCCATCCTACACTCTGCCATACACCAAGGAGTATATAAGTCCAAACCCAATGAGTAGGATCATTTAGAAAGGGAATGGGGTCGAATCCTAAACGATTCAAAAGAATATTAATAAGTCCATTTGTAGGAGCAAAGAGTTGTAAAGCTAAACCCGAAATTATTATCCAAGAAAGAAAGTGAGGCATATAGGCTATTGTTTGAGTGAGTCGTTTAAAACGTGGATATTTTAATTCATTAAGGATAAGAGCTAATATAATTGGTGCGGGGAAACCTACCAGTAAATCGAGAAAATTAAGTAATATTGTGTTACGAAGTGCAATTAAAAAGTCTTTGTTTCCAAAAGCTTTTATAAAGTATTCAAATCCATGATTGGCTGCCCATGGCATTTCCCAGGGACTTTGAACTATACTATATTTTTTAAACGCGATTTGAATGTATGTTATTGGTATGTATTTAAAGATAATAAAATATGTTATTGGAAGTAGTAGTAAAAGGTATAGTGTCCAATAGCGTTTAAAATAGGTAATTGTTTTTCGATATTTATTAATCTGTTGTTTGTTAAGTGTATTCATCGTTACTGTACCTCCTTACTATATGCTGGTCTATAATGTCTCTGAATTGATACTTCGCAAACCTCTACTTGTATTAACAAGTTTTATGTATAGATTTAGAATATCATTTACATTTTCGTAGGTCAATACAAAAATGAACAAAATGAATAAAAAATATATCGTAAAATTCTGAATTTGCACGAAACTCACAAAACAACTTTAACTATCACCGTTCTATTGCATCAAAGTTGTAATTATAATTAATGGTATATTTAACTATATCCGTTACTATCTACATTAATTCTATAAAAAAAATATAATACTTACCATGTTTAAATTCAGTATATTTTGTAATTTTAATGGATTGCATAAAGCCAGTCTTAAACTTAGTGTTCATTTATAGTTGTTTGCATTTACACCACAGATTGATTTTTCGTATATATAGAGCTAATATGTAACAGTTATATATCCAAACCTCTATCCCAGTAATCACCTGCTAAACCGTCCAAAATAGAGGAGACCGCCCAAGGCATAAGGCAAAACCATGTTGAAGCTAGTGAGCCATCACCGTAGGTTTCGTATACCAGACCCTCGGAGTAACAGAATCTTTCTGACATCCAGCCTTTTTTCCCAAAATCAAATTCCCCATCAAAAGTATTATGGTTTTGACAGCTCCAGCTAACTGTATCCATTAAGCGATCCTGTACATATTTATCTGGGCTATGCTCAATATAATATAATAACTCACCGATAATATTGCTAGACATAGGATGAATATGAGGATTTGATACAGAGGTTACGCTTCCGCCGCAACTTGACCATCCTAGCTTCGATAAAGGTGGTAGTTTAATCGGAGAATTGTAAGAAAATTTGAAGGTGAATTCATAATGAATTGCATCTTTCATGTGTTCCAAATAAATGTTTTCTTGTGTTAACTCATGAATAAATCTAACTGCTTTTATATAGCCTAAGATTCCTTCAGAATCTATTGTCTTGCATGTGTCAAGAGGAGCACCGTAGCATTCCATGCGACTGACATATGTCTCATAATAATGTTTTTCGCTTTTCTTTAAGCTTTCCATATAGGAAAGATCTCCTACAACCCAACTGTAATATGCAAGTGCAGCCATACACCATACACCACCGAATGAATCATATTCTAAACCAGCACCAGTTTTTTCCGAAAATATGTAGGGGTATTCATTATCCGAGTTTTTCGTGCGTTCCACTCTTTTCAAAACATTTTTTACAAACATGAGCCATTCAGTATGAACACAGTTTTTAAACCGCTTTTCAAACTCATATGCTTTTAAAATATAAAATAGACCCTGTCCACATAGGTAAGAGCTGTGTCCTGTTACAGGAAGCACATCAAACCACCAACCATGGTTATTCCACTTTCCATTGCTACAGGCATCATATGGTAGGCTGGAGTTTGGATTTATACAATGTTCGATGATATTGCAAATACAGGTCAATGCTTGCTGACGCATCGACTCGTTTTCAAGACGATGAGCAGCCATTAACATAGGAACTGCAACAGATAGACCATTAGTCCAACTAAATGAATGTATTTTATTAAATCGAAAACCCTTATCAAAACTACTATCTTCAAATACCTGACCGGCATAGCTTAAATCCTCTGGAATCCAAGCATATTTATAAATAGCGTGTGCTAAATCTGTAACTGTTGTATGTATATCTACTGAACGTCTTGGGTGTTGATGGTAACGGTAGTAAACCTGCTGAATTGCTTTATTTATATCCAATTCAGATTCAGCTTCATAATCAAAAAGCTCCAAAGAAAACTCAACTGTCTCGCCTGGGTTTAGTACAAAGCAGTTATCACCTAATGGTGCTCTCTGCCTTATTCTATACGCATTAATAAACAATAGTGGAGCATTTTCATAACCTAATGTATACCCTACAGTTCCTTTTGCAATAGAACAGGAATAGCCACAATATTGATAAAACTCACCTGATTCTTCTGGGAACCATTGCTGTTTAGTTCCATTCCTGTATATGAAATATGGGCTCGCGCTCAATCCTGTGATCTTGCCCGTATCGAAGACCAATGCAATTGGATGGGACAGCCGGTCGCTTCTCATCATCCAATAGGTAGATGAAGGTAAAGTTGGGGTACCTTCTCTAAGTCTTGGAAATCGAACAGGAACATTTTGTGGAGCTTCGCCTCGATTTTTACCATACATAAAAGCAGGTAAGAAATAACGTGGCTCTTGTTTGGTAAAGGGAAGCTCTATATGAATGACTCCAGACCAAATTGATTCATTCAAATTTGAAATTTGCATCTGTATTTTAAAAGGGTTATCAGAACTTCCATTTCCACCCTGATGTTTTATTGTTGATTGAAGGCCATGCTTATCAAGCGGTGAATAATCAGTAGTATTATCTGTTTTACTTCTTGCGGTTAAAATTAGTTTCATCATACCAATAACATATTCCTTTCTTTTTGTACACGCTTTGCCTCATGATAATTTTCTGTAAATAGATGTCTTTAACAATGTTTATTCATGATTTGGTGCTTCCAGTCGAACTCTTTCATCATAAATAAAATTTGTATAATGGAGGCATTTTAATTTCTAAGAGTAATAAATATTGGAATAATACTAATATATTTTCCTTCCTTTCTCGTCGGGAATTCCACTTTTTCGGTAAAAATATGTATTTACAACATCACGCCATTCAATTGCATCCTTTATTTGAACATCAAGCCTATTTAAAACGTTACTAAATCTTTCTTCGTCTATGTGTGCTTTAAGGGAGAGCCATTGTTTTTTAAATTCTTTAACCTGTGCAACCCCCTCAAAATGAGAGTCATATATATGCTGTATTAGTGTTTTGCCTGATTTTAGCATATATCTATATGGGACGTAATGAAAAAAGAGCAATAATTCTTCAGGGCAAGAATCAATACTGTTATACATTTGCGCATTTTCTCCAATATATTTCCCGGCAAAGCCTGTTCCGGTTTCAATACTCCGATCAACTCCAATACCGAATAAGTCTGCTCTGTGATACGTGCCCCAATGTGAGTACTCATATCCATCAACATTTGGTCCATAATGATGATTAGGATTTACCATCCATCCAATTCCTAGTGGTGTTGTGTATTTTTCATATGTCTGCCATGAATTCAGGAGTATGTCGCATATAGTTTTTACTACTATATCGTTTGAAGAAAAAGTGAGGCGTACCCATTCTTCTGCAATATCTTCAGCGCTTAGGTCTGGATTATATGCAAGTCTTCCATAGCCATAAAGGTTTGCTTGTGCCAGTTGGTGTCCTGTCCAATTTAAGTCATTACCAATGTTTGAAACAGCAGCAATACCACAATGTTCTTGTGGGTGAACCTCTCCTGCGATTATTTTTTTAATGGTTGAACCCTTTCCTTTCGAAAGAGTATCAAAATCCAATATCTCTTTCCATTGGGGGACAAGGAAGCAAACATGTTTTTGTTGACCTGTGTATTCTTGAGTAATTTGCAGCTCCATTATTTGATTTGTATTTCTAAGCCCTCCTAATAAAGGTGATACTGGCTCTCTAACTTGAAAATCCATTGGTCCATTTTTTATTTGCAGTATAACATTATCTAAAAACTGTCCATCAAGGGGCATGAAATTATCATATGCAGCGTTGGCTCTATCTGTCTTTGTGTCACGCCAATCTTGTTTGCAATTGTACACAAAACAGCGCCATATTACCACTCCGCCATAAGGTTTTAATGCTGATGCAAGCATATTCGCTCCTTCAGCATGGTCTCTACCATATGTAAAAGGTCCTGGTCTACTTTCAGAGTCGGCCTTTACAAGAAATCCACCGAAATCCGGTATGAAATGGTATATTTCTGTTGCAGCATCACGCCACCATTTTGCCACAGATTTATCTAAGGGGTCTGCTGTGGACAGATTTCCTAATTCAATCGGACTTGCAAAATCTACAGACAAGAAGATTGTAATGCCATATTTTCTGAAGATATCAGCTAACCGCGCAATCTCGGGTAGATAAACCTTTGTAATAAACCTTGTTTCATGATAGTGTACATTAACATTATTTAGTACAATTGAGTTTATTCCAACTGAAGCTAGCAGCCTGGCGTAGTCCTGAACTCTTTGTTTGTTTTTAATAAATTTATTATTCTCATAGAATATGGAGTTACCTGCATATCCTCTCTCTATGCTTCCATCAAAATTGTCCCATTGATTTATCATACGGTACATGTTAGAGGGATTGTCGATCATGTTCATTTTGTGGAGGGGAGTTTCCAACTGTACAAGTCTTAGAAAAGCAAACACGCCATATAGAACACCTCTGTCGTTTTTACCTGAAATGATAATATTCTGGTTATAGTATTTAATGATATATCCATCATCTTTTAGATTATTAATATCGTCATTCGATAGAGTATTAATATAACTAGATACGCCAATAATTATTCCGCTGTTATTGCTTGAAACACACTTAGGTGATATACCGAGCATTTTCTCAAGACCGAAACTTAACTCATTCAGTGCAGTACTTAAAATAGGCAATTTACCAATAGCTGAAACATTAGAAAATGTTCCGATATATTGTTTCAACACCTCAGAATTTTCAATTTTGCGGTAAGTTAACCAGCAGTTGTATGAAGAATTTTCTCCGAATTTAGGCAAGTTCATATAATTCCATGTTACTTGAAAAAAGTAACTTCTCCCTTCTAATTACTGAAAATGTAGACAATTTTAATTGGTATCTCAAATATCAAAGAAATAAAGAGTAGGGTTTTCTACATAATAATTTTTGATTCCCTTTTCCCTAATTGAATTCTATCATTTTGATAACAGTTTTAAGATGAAAAAAGCAAGTATAATTTATAATTTTCATGGATTGGATTTTTAATGAAAGAAATTCTTAATCTTACCTAAAATACCCTGACTAAGATTTAATAACCTCTGAGGGAGATATACCTCTGTGTTCTTTAAATACTTTGCTGAAATAGAAAACATCAGAAAAACCACATTCTGCAGCGGCCTCACTTACGTTATACATACCGCTTGATAGCAGGTTTTCAGCTTGATTTATTCTGATATTTGTTAAATACTGCCGAAATGTCAGTCCGGTCTCTTGTTTGAATAAGGTACCGAAATAAAGAGGACTGAGATTTGTCATTTTTGCCATCTCTTTAACAGAGAGGGGTTCATAGTAATGATCTAATACATGTTGCAAAATCATTCGTATCCGTTTGTTAGTAACATTATCGTTACTAATGTTATTAGTAAAAATAGCCTGATAACACTTGGCCAGAATCATCATAAAAGTTGCTCGGGATTTTAGTTTATAACAGGTGTCTCGCAATAGCCAGATGGCTGTCATTTCTTGAAATAGAGTAATAATATCCTCGCGTATACCTATGTGAGATACTATATTAAAGGGTAACTTAACTTCATTACCTTTAAGATCGTAGACAAATATATTCACACAATAACAATCCATTAAGTACTCAGGATCAGAGCTGGCATATTCACTACAACCTTTTTGCACACAAACTAAATCTCCGCCCTTTACGGAATGTCTTACACCATCAATAACATATTCTCCCTTACCTGATACAACATATGTAAAATTAATGAAAGGAGCAATTCTGGGTTTTATCTCCCAGGAGGGTGTACATATTCTATGGTTGTAATAATGAATATCTACTATTAGCTCGTCAAAGTTATACTCATGCATTATTATTCACCCAAATTAAGTATAGCAGTTTCGCAGGGTAAAGACAATATGCCTATATGACACTGATTTTAACTTATTGATTTCAGTTGTATTATAAATATTATAATGAAGAATAACAATTGCACAAAATTCGATAGCGAATTTTTAGTTGTAATTACAACTAAATTGTATTATTATTGTAATTAATAAAAGAATGGGTCGTTAATCCATATAACTACACAAAAATAGAAATACACACTATAGAATATTATCAAGGTTGAATAGTTTCGTAATTATTTTGCTATCAAAATCCAATAGAAAACTAATTACAAGAGAGGTAGTAATATGACTAAATCTCCCAAATACATGGAAATAGTGAATTGGACAGAGAAACAGATCGCTGAGGGCAAATATAAACCAAATGAAAAATTTCTTTCAGAGTCTAAACTATGTGAAACATTTGGTTGTTCGCGTCAAACAATCCGTCGTGCCTTTGACATTCTTGAACAACGTAAATTAATTACTCGTATTCAAGGCAGTGGTACCTACATCTCTTCTCTAGATCTACATAATAGTTTGAAAAACAGTAATAATAGAATAATATCAAAAACTATTGGGTTAATCTCCACCTTTCTCGACAATTGCGTTTTTCCGGGCATCATTCGGGGAATTGAGAGTGTACTATCAGCAGAGGGTTATGCTGTTCAACTTATATCCAATAATAATTTAGTAGCAGGCGAAGCCAGAGCGTTACAGCTAATGATGAAAAGAGATTTGGATGGACTTATTGTTGAACCTACACGAAGTGCTTTACCTTGCGTAAATATAGATTTATATCAAGAAGCAATACAAAGCGGGCTTCCACTATTATTTATAGATTCTTTCTATTCAGAGCTGTCCGTACCTTATATCGCTCTAGACGATGAAAAGGCAGGATATGTCGCAACCGAGTACCTAATTAAGAAAGGACATAGAAATATTGTTGGAATATTTCCGCACAGTAATAGGCAAGCTCATTTACGATATCTTGGTTATGTTAAAGCGCTTTCTAATTATCAAATCCCCATTCAAGAACACCTTATTTTTTGGCATTCAAAGGAAGATATGCAACAAGTAATTCATGGACATCCCCTTTATAAATGCATATTGGAAGAATGTACTGCAGTGCTCTGTTATAATGATGTTACAGCTATGATGCTAATTAGTTATATAAGTAAAAACGGAATTAACGTACCTTCTGATATATCTGTTATTGGAATAGATAATTCCGAACTTGCAAAGTTTGGAGATCTTACAAGTATTGCGCACCCTGCAGATCAGCTTGGAGAAGCTGCAGCTAAGATGATATTATCCATGATACAAGGTTTCGAAGGTAAGACAATTTTGTTTCCTCCAAAGTTGATTGAGCGTAGTTCGGTTAGAGAGATTATATTAAAATAGCAATAGTGCAATGAGACATTAGAAGTGTGCTGGTGTTCTCTCGTTGTTAATTGCTAAGCAAATAAATATATTTTTATAAAACAATATTATATTGGGGGCAATACTTATGGAATCCAATTCAAAACGCGAAATGAAATTTTCAGGTAAAGACCGAAAAAGTATATACCTGTACGTATGGGAAAATGTACGTGAAGTTAAAGGAATTGTTCAGATTTTTCATGGTATGTCCGAGCATGCGTTGCGATATGAGGATTTTGCACTATTTTTAAATAAAAATGGTTTTGTAGTATATGCAAATGATCATCGAGGGCATGGAAAAACTGCAGATAGTATAAGTGAACTTGGTGTAATAGGTAAAGATGGTTTTAACAATATAGTAGAGGATGAGTATATCCTCTACAAAGAAATACGAGAAAAGTACCCAGACAAACCCATTTATGTATTAGGTCATAGTTTTGGCTCATTTGTTTCACAAGATTATATTACACGTTTTGGAGATGGAATTTCTGGAGTAATTATGTCGGGGTCAGCAATGCAAAAGGGAATTGATATCACAGCCGGAAGATGCTTGGCAATTATCCAATGCAAATTATTTGGTGAAAAAAGAAAAGCCCATTTTCTTGATAAGTTAAGTTTTGGAAATTACAATAAAAGGATCCAAAATGCAAAACATAAGTTTGCATGGTTAAGCACAGATGAAGAAACGGTTGAAAAATATGAGCAAGATCCTCTTTGTGGTGGAGTAGTTTCTATTGGTTTTTACTATTATATGCTTAAAGCATTTAAAGACATGTACCTGCGCAATAAACTCAATAAGATTCCACGTTCCTTACCAATGCTTATTCTATCAGGTGAAGAAGATCCGGTAGGTTACTATGGTGAAAGAGTTAAGAAGTTGTATGAACTATACAAAAATGAAGGTCTCAATGTTCAAATGAAACTATACCCTGAAATGCGACATGAAATATTAAATGAAAAAAACTCAATCAATGTATATAGTGATATTCTTAATTGGCTTTTGTCGCACAGCTAAAAGAAGATACATTAGTATCTTCCAAGCTGATGTGTTTATGAGACTGGTGGTAAAGCATTACTCAAAAATGCGGTAAATTATTTTTGATTATGCTGTTATGTTTATTAAACATCATAACCTAAAAGCCATTAATAAGAAATTAAGAGGCACTGACGCAAGATTCAGACCTATAATTATATAAACTACTATTACAATGATTAAACCCGGTAAATAAGCCAAGATACCAGGTAAGACTTTACCTGTGCTTGAAGAAAGAACGGATTTATTGGTTGTAGAAGTGTTTCTTACAAATGCCCAAATAAGCCCAGCTAAAGCAGCAGAGCAAAAAGCAACAATTACTAACCAAACCACTATTACACCTACTTTTTGAACAGAAGGCATAGCATTGAGCGTGTTAAAATAATCATTAACAAAGTTCTCATTTGCCTGCATAGCAGAAATCTCAGAAGGTGTAATTTTATCAGAGATATAATTTATTAATACAGCGATTGAATTGTTTACAAAGTGTGCAAACATTCCAGCATATAGCGAATTAGTACGATAAACAATAAAACCAATAATAATTCCAAGAAGAAATGTTCCTATTAGTTTTTGAAAATCCATATGGAATAATCCGAAGAGAAAAGCCGTTATAACTATGGAAGAAGTCTTACCAAAGCGCTCAAAGCTTCGCTGAATAACCCCTCTAAACATTACTTCTTCACAAACTCCAGCTGAAACTCCTATTAATAATAGATTTACAAGTAAAGGTGTCTCACTTATTGGAAGGGGAGGTATAATAACATTTCCAAAAATAGTATTTATCAGCCAAAGGTTAAAAAAATTAATTACTGTAACAATCCACATTGAAAAAAACATTATTGACATTATGATAAAAAGATTTAGAAAGCTGACAGGGTTGAGTCTAAGAATTTGTTTTACATTGTATTTTCTAATTACTAGCAATAAAACAGAAGGGATTAATATGATTATGTATTCAGTGACGAGTATTCCAGTAGCAAAGTTTTTATTTTGTACATATACGCCTAAAGTCATAAGTAAAAGTCCTACTATAGAATAAAGTAACCCCGTTTCGACCAAACTCGGAGCTTTACTTAGGCTATTGCCTATGTCGTTTTTATTAATTATTGACTCAGAATTCATTATATACACCCCAAACTTTATTTTACATTAATGTATATTATATCACAAACATAAAGAAAGGGAACACAGAGGGACGGTTCTTTTGTGCTAATTAGCACAAAAGAACCGTCCCCCTGTGTTGTTGTTAAATACGTGCAATCTATCTTATTACTCGTCTTGCTGTATAATAAGTTCTACTATAATATGCCGAAGAAAGTGAGGATGTTTTAACTACATCTCCCGTTGAAGGAGCGTGTACAAACTTCCCGTCACCGACATATATTCCTACATGATTTACAGTTTTGCCATCAGCAGCAAAAAACACTAAATCGCCATACTGCAAGTTGTCCTTTGACACGTATACTCCTGCCTTTGCTTGATCTCTTGATACTCTTGGTAGTGAGATTCCCAGTTTACCATAAACAGAGTATACTAATCCTGAACAATCGTAGCTATTAGGACCTGTTGCACCCCATTGGTATGGTTTTTCCATTTCTTGCGACAGTAGAGTTTGTAGCTGCCCTGCAACATAGCTATTACTACCACTGCGTGAGGGTAAATCATTCGATTCGATATACCGACCGCCAAAATTCTCATACATTCTTTGAAGGAAGGCTATGGCTTCTTCTTTTGAGGTGTATGCGCCAGGAACAAACATTTTATCTTCATTTCCGTTTACAACCCCGGTTTTACACAAATAGATAACCTCATTAACAGCCCATTTTGATATTGTATTTTGATCTTTAAATATATATAGGATTTCGCTCTCAACATTACTGTTGGGTCTTGCTGCTTTTAATGTCCTATATAGCATGACAACAATTTCTTCACGTGTAGCAGTATTATTTGGCGCGAATAATCCATGTCCTATGCCATTGACGATGCCCAATTCATTTGCAACAATTACACTAGGATTTTGTGTATCACTAAATGGGTTGGAGTTTACATTAGGCAACTCTTTACCGCTAAGAGACCTATATAATTTAATAGTCAATTCAGTAAACTCTTCTCTCGTGATATAGCTAGTATAATTATTCGTTACTTTATTTGTTAGCAGATTATAGTTATAAGCTTTTGAAATTTCAGGCTTTGCCCATTCACTTGCAGTGTTTAGGTTAATGTTCTGTTTCGCAAAGGATGGGACGGATGCAAACAGTCCTATCGATAAAATGGTTGAAATAAAGAAAATCTTATGTTTTTTAATCATATTTATCTCCTCGTATTAAAGTAGTGGTGTCTCTTTGTTCTTAATGCAAAACGCTTCCAGAACTTACAACTTCTCGTCTACAAGGTAGTACATGTATTGTAAGCATAAAATATATTAACATAAGATTGAGTTATGTTAACTTACAAATCTCTTACATTATCATTACAACACTGAGCGTAATTGGATATATTTGGGGATAAAATGTGTTATTCATCTCAAAAACCGTATTGCCATCTTTTTTGCCCAAATCATGACTTATATTAAATTACAAATTAACAATTTCACCAGGATCAATTTTTACAGGTTGCCTATCGACACTTATCCAAACAGGATTAGCTGAAGTATTATGAACTATTTTTCTGTTAGCACTGAACTTAAGGTTATGTAAAGACTTCATGTAATCCATTATTTCTATATTTGTTGCATACCAAACTGAATCGTCAAAGGAAACACGTTTACTGAACTCTTCAATTAAGCACCAATTTTGTTGTCTGTTAAACTCAAAACTATGTCCCCACACATATAATAGAGTTAGTTTTTCCCAAGGAGTGGTCTTTTTGAACTCTTCCACTTTGTCAAGCAAATTTTCGTTATGATGGCATGTGGGATGCCAAGTTAAAAAATTAGATGGCAATTCAAAGTTTCCTGTAGAATGTACCGTTCTTGAGTATTCAATTCCCAACACAGGGAGTATATTAAGCAATTCGTCATTATAATCACCGAACGGATAAGACATTCCTCGAACAGGATAGCCCGTGAGCGACTCAAGATTTCTTCTATCATCCATTATCTCCCTAATAATCTCTTCCTTCGAAATTTGAGTAAGAAAGGGGTGAGTTAAGGTATGAACTGAGACTTCATGACCTTTATACAAGTTCTTTATTTCCGCGGATTTAACAAATTGTTCTTTATCAAAGTTACCCGAGTTTAAATGAAAAGTACCTTTAATATTATATTTGTTAAAAATGTCGATGAGCTCTCTGTCAAAAATTTGACCATCATCATAGCTCATGGTTAAAGCTTTTTTCTTTCCTTGTGGGAAACTGTAACATATTGTACTCATAAAAATCATCTCCTTAAGCTGCATTATAGGATCTGTTGAAGTAAATGACAAGAACATTAATCTATGGTATTTTACGATGCTAGATATTTTAGGCTAGCGCTCTAACATGGTCATTTTTGCAAAAGGTAAAGCAATTTTCAGTGTATCCATGTTCAGAATACACATAATTAAGAATATTAAAGGCAATGAAAGATTGCATGAAAGTTAAACGGCCTGGCTCCGAACGAATGTTGGAACCAGACCATTTAAACAGCACACAGGATACCGAGCTGCAGTATGGAAGAGCTGCTCTATCTTTGGAGAAGTCAAATTGTTCGGTTCATCGGGGTTAATGGAAATAGGTCCGTTACGCTCGGTTATTTTTTTATCAAGAAGTCGAATAGTGTTTTCTACTTCTTCTTGAACGAAAGGTTTTAAAATATATTGGAATACTCCATATTCAAGAGCTTTACATGCAGCTTCAAAATCTTTATAGGCGCTGATAAGGACAAATTCTATATCAGGGTCTTTCTCTCTTAAGGAAGAAATAAGTTGAATGCCAGACATTTTTGGCATTCGTATATCGGTAAAAACCACATCTGGTTTTATCTTGTGGATTTGTTCTAAAGCAACTTGAGGATCAGTAAACTTTGCAACAATTTTAAACCCTGCTGCCTCCCAGTTAAGTAATTCTTCTAATCCTGTTAAAATCCAAGGTTCATCGTCTATAAGGACAACTTTATTCACTTATTACACCTCTATACAATAGCTGTTATTATACACAACATTTTTGGACAATTCGAAGAACGGATTACATAATGAATAATTTATATATTACAATTTTATGTTTACATATTTTTACCTTTATATCAATATACCTTCAGATACTGGAATTTGTCAAGTTTTTACGGCATATTATGTTAATCAATAGTATCAATGGATAAGAAAAAGATGGAAAATTTATTTTAAAGTGATATAATTTAAATGCAGTAATAACTACTAAATACTAAGATAAGAAACCATTATTTGAGGTATTTAAAGAAGGGGAGGTTGTAAAATGCAGGAGAGAGTATTTGGAAAAACACAAGATGGTGATGAGGTTATACTTTATACTATTGCCAACTCGAAGGGCATGAAGGCTGAAATAATAAATTATGGTGGAATAGTTGTATCTTTGTATGTTCCTGATGAGGACCAGAAGCAAATTGATGTTGTATTGGGCTGTGACAATTTAGAAGATTATCAAAATAGTCCATTTTTTGGAGCTATTGTAGGTCGTCACGCTAATAGAATCGAAGGCGCTGTATTTGAATTGAACAAGAAAGAATACAAGCTTGTTAAAAACGATGGAAACAACCATCTTCATGGAGGGACAATTGGTTTTGACAAAGTCATTTGGGATGTAATAGAGCATAATGAGAATACATTGAAATTGCATTATTTGAGTGTGGATGGAGAAGAAGGATATCCAGGAAACCTAGATGTTACTGTTACTTATTCCATAACTGAAGATAATGGCTTATCAATTGAATATACAGCTAAATCTGACGCAGATACTGTAATAAATCTAACTAACCACAGTTATTTTAATCTATCAGGTCATAACTCAGGAGATATCCTCAACCATCAACTAAAAATTAATGCCGACAAGTTTACCTTTAATAATGAAGAATGCATTCCTACAGGGGAAATATTAAGCGTTGAAGGGACACCGATGGATTTTAGAGATTTTCGAACCATTGAACCTGGCATTAAGTCCGACAGTATACATATTAAAAACGGTGGTGGATATGACCACAACTTTGTGTTAAATGTAAGTGGGAAAGAACCTGAATTTGCAGCCGAGCTCTTTGATCCTTCAAGTAATCGCAGGATGAAGGTATACACGACAAAGCCGGGAATACAATTTTATTCAGGAAACAGCATAGGCGCTCAAGTAGCTGGTAAGGATGGAGCAATTCACAGCAAATGGAGTGGACTATGTCTTGAAACACAGTTTTTCCCTAATGCAATGAAGCATAAACATTTTCCTTCTCCTATTTTAAGGGCGGGAGAATTATATCATCATATAACAATTTATAAGTTTGAATAAACTGTATGATAATATAAGGCACTTGTGGGAAACCAATTATAATAAATATTTGTAGGAAACCTCACGGGAATAACTTAAATATACTACAAATTGATACAAAAATACGTACAACGAATAATGTTTGTACAAAATAACATTATTAAAACAACCCGCATTAGCATGGTAAATCTATGGAAATGCGGGTTTTGTATCTACCGTTATCGATTATATAATTAGCTTAAAAACATATTCCCAGTTTCTTTAACATATTTTGTTCTATATACGATACTGTAGAATCACCATTGAGCTTTTTAAATCCTTTTGCAACTATTGGTATTTTATTGTACAATAAACAAATCGTAAACCACGAAGTAAGAAGGTTTCAGTTGAAAACCATGAAATATTACCAAATTTTGANAATCAATGGCATTCTTTATTAAAATGAGAATTGGTTGAAAGCCGTTTTTATTAATCTAAGGGGATGTATGAATGAAAAAATACCGTTTTGCTCTTTTGACAGTATTTGCAACTGCGCTGATAAGTCTAAAGGGTAGTACTTATATAAATGTGGCAGGCGTAGATAAATCAAATGAGGTTTATTCTGTTTTTTCATCTATTCATACCGAGCCCTCTAAGCATGGAACAGAGGTCGTTACACCAATACCATCCTCAACACCATCTTCGGGGTCTGTTTTGGCCGAGATCCCTGCCCAAGAAGTGCAAGCTACACCAACACCATCTTCCGAGTCTGTTTTGGTTGTAAGCCCCACCCCTGAACCGGAAGACACGCCAACACCATCACCAGAATCTGTTTCGACTATAAGCACTACCCCTACTCCTCAGGTGGAGGATGTACCTGAGTTCATTTATCCAATTCGGACATTTGATGATGATACCAGGATTTGCCTTACTTTTGACGATGGAGGCGACCGTAGGTCAGTAAAAAATGCCCTTGAAGTATTGAAAAAGCATGAGGTACAATGTACTTTTTTTGTAGTCGGAAAGTATTTAAAAGCTAATGAAGAATTGTGGAAGCAAGCCATTGAAGATGGTCACATAATCTGTAACCACACACAGAACCATAAATGGCTTACTGAATTAAAGAACGAAGAGGCTAAGAAAGAGATACTAGAATGGGAATCAACAGCTTCGGAAGTCCTGGGGCAAGATTATCTTGATAGAATGAAACAGGAATCTCCCTTTATACGTCTCCCAGGCGGCGCAGGAAATGAGAGTAAGAGGATTTTACGGATTGTTTCTGAGCTGGGCTATATTCCTATAGGCTGGAATATAGAAAGCTATTACGCTGTTTTAAGGCACCATAATTTAAAAACCGAACCTCTTGACCCAATTGCTGAGGAGGTTTTTGCCCACATTACAAAAAAAGCAAAAGGTGGCTCGATAGTCCTCCTTCATTTTAATCCATATGATGTGGCCAAACTTGATGAAATCATAACCGAAATGAAAGCAAAAGAGTTGACAATGCATTTGCTTTCTGAGTGCATAGAGTAATTTTTCTTGTAAATTACCATAAAAAAAACTAATCATTATAATCATATTCTATCCTACACGTTATGAGTATGAGCAAAGTAACTATTAATAGTGGCTATTTGTCTATTCAATTAAGCTTGAGACCATATATTTACTGTAATTTTCAGCTGCTTATTCGAGTAGTTACATAGCTAAAGCTTTGTGCAAAAATCTCTTAAAATGGGTTAAAAATATCGAATTCATATAGTTTATGATTATAATTAAACAAATTTTGCTTTATGTAACATTTTCAATTATAATATGATTATCTTTTTTTATATCAGATTAAAGAAGTATTGGCTTTAGTCACAAAGAATTCTTTTTATAGAGGATAAGATATTATAGGTATTAACATGGAAGAAACGCTAAAAGAATATGAACAACCCTTTTATATCGCAAGACATAAGCACGACAGCACTTTTAATATGAAATCTTGCCACTACCACAATGATTTTGAAATATATTATTTGCTAGATGGGCGCAGAAACTATTTTATTCAAAATAAAGTGTATTCAGTGGTAAAAGGTGATATTGTTCTTATAAACATTCAAGACATCCATAAAACTATGGACTCTAACAATTCTGTTCATGAGAGAATTGTAATAAATTTCAAGAAAGAATTCATCGCTCCATTATTAGAAGATGAAGATGATTTATTGAGTTGTTTTTTAAGTGACCATAAAGTAATAAACCTAAATGTAACAGAGCAGAGTTTTGTGCAATCAATTCTATTAAAAATGGTAGAAGAGGATAGAAGAAAACCAAAAGGTTATCTAACATATGAAAAGATCCTCCTAACAGAGCTATTACTTTTTATTAATAGAAACATGGAAAAGTTTGATGAGCAGCAAAGATATCGTAGCAGCCTACAAAACAAAATGTCTGAGGTGGCCCTTTATTTAATCGAGAACTATAAGAAGAAAATTACACTGAAACAGGTTGCAGATGAATTTTTCATTACACCATCCCACCTGAGCAGATCATTTAAAAAAACCACAGGTTTTACTTTTATTGAGTATTTGAACAGTATTCGTATCAAGGAAGCTCAAAAGCTTTTGAAAGGAACTAGAAAAAGTGTAATGGAAATTTCTGAATTGGCAGGCTTTGAAAGTCAGACTCACTTTGGTAGAGTATTCAAGGAAGTAACGGGTTTATCTCCGTTGCAATATAGAAAGCGTCCTGGAATATAGAAAAATTAGTTAAAACTTTATGTTTAGTTAATAGGACTTTTGTAAATGAATATATTGACATATAGAATTTCTGACTCAATGAATTAAATAATGGCTTTTGCGAAGTAATTATAATGATGGTTAAGTGCACAATAAGTGATGATATACTTTCTGGTATAACAACATTATGTATTGCAGTGGAATAAAATATATGCAACTGCAAAATGCTTGAATAAGAAAGCGCTTACACCTATAATGTATATTAGGTGTAAATATGAATACATAAAACATATATTAAAGTAAGGAGAGTAATTACATGAGTAAATGGAAAGACTTTTTAAAACACTTTGACTCAAAGGAAATTAAGGTTGAAACACTCAAGCAAGAAGCTGAAAAGGGATTTTCAGAGTACGGAGTTTATCCACGCTCCATTAATGAGGTTGGTAATGCAATAGTAATGATGGCTCGTGGTGATGAAGAGAAATGCCTTTTAGTTATCGGAGAAGACAGCCGTCTTGAAGATTTAGAAGGTACAATAATTGAGCAAGATGGTATAAAAATAAAGGTTTGTCCTTTGTCAAATGAAAACTGCGATGTTATAAGAGCAATTTTCCCATATACCAATCCTCAAAGCCATAAGGGTAAAAAGATTACCATAGGTCTTGGAGATCGCTTAGGTTTAGCTTCTCCTGGGCATATTGAGACTGTCAGAGACTTGGATGTATTTCCTGTACTGGCTCAACAATCTATACGTGAATTAAATTTAACAGGCAGAACCTATGAAGATGTAATTTCTTCAGCAGCTTGGGCTGTATTTCAAGAAGGATATACAAAAGGATATGGGGCTGACGGTGACCATTTAAAAACTGCTGAGGAAGTTAAAATGTCGTTGGATGTTGGCATGACAATGATTACTCTTGACTGTTCTGAACATATTGACAATGCTGCAGCCGACGCTGATATTGCTGACCTAAAGGAGAAGTATCAAAGTTTTCCTGCTGCAGAGCGTGAAAAGTGGGAAGAAAAATATTCAAATAAAAGTTTTAAAGTAGGGGAATTCAATTTTAACATTTCAGAGGATGATTTGGTACGTATGGCATGTGTATATGGCGGTGCTATCCATCATTCAGTGGATATTTACCACAATCTTATTGCAAAATGTGACAGGTCAATAGATTTTGAAATGTCGATAGACGAAACGTTGACATCCACATCACCGGCCTCTCATTATTTCGTAGCTGCAGAGTTAATTGATGCAGATGTAGAAATAACAAGCCTTGCTCCAAGATTTTGTGGTGAGTTCCAAAAAGGAATAGATTACATCGGAGACTTAGAACAATTTACAGAAGAATTTTCTATACACTGTGCAATAGCAGAACATTTTGGATATAAAATAAGTGTGCATTCTGGTAGCGATAAGTTCAAAGTTTTTCCTGTTGTTGGCGAAAAAACACATGGAAACTACCATCTAAAAACAGCTGGAACAAACTGGTTGGAAGCTGTTAGAGTAATAGCTAAACACGATCCCGATCTATATAGAAGAATGCATGCATTTGCATTAGAGCATTTAGACGAAGCAAGAAAATATTATCATATTGGAGCAAAAGAAGAAAATATCCCTGCCCTCAATGATTTGAAAGATGAGCAGCTTAGTGAGCTTATGGATATGGATGATTCAAGACAGGTGATGCATATTACTTATGGTCTTTTACTCCAAGCCGAGGATGAAAATGGTAAATCATTGTTCAGGGACGAGTTCTATGACGTTATGTATGAATATGAAGCCGAGTATGCCGAAACATTGAAGAAGCATATTGGCAGACATTTAACAACTCTTGGACTATAGATTTTAATTCAGCGTCTTATAGGCAGGGCTTAGCCCTGCCTATTTGCATGCAAATTCATATTGTATACTAATATTTTCTATCTATGCTATAATACCCTCATAAAAGAATTTGTGGTGTAGTTTTAATATTAATACCTGTACAATGTCCTAAAGAGGAACTTATGCGCGTGTAACCTTTGCTAACGCAAAAATGCACATGCGCAATTATATTATGAATTAACATAATTCATGATATAATGGTACTCTGAAAAGAGGTTTTAAAGAAAGTATGGAAAAAGAATTAGTTTATATTTGTTGTATTTATTTAGTGTTAATTAACAGTATTGGATTCATTTTGACTGGATTTGATAAATATTGGGCTGTACATAATAAATGGAGATTGGCTGAGAAGAAGTTCATAATTTTGGCTGTATTTGGTGCAGGATTGGGTGTGTTTATTGGTTGTCTTGTTTTTCACCATAAAATAAGAAATCGTACATTTATGTTGGGCATTCCTGCAATATTAGTAACTGAAATAGTGCTTACGTTAGTGTTGATCTTCATGAGTGTAAGGGGTCAAATTGAATTAAGTATACCAATATTTCATATTATCAAAATATAATTGTTTGATGCACAGTTTGCCCAGGGAGTAGCTTGATAAAAGCTTTTTTTATTGGATAATCATAATAGCTTGCTGCAATAGTATAAAACCCCGGAGGCAAATCTTCGATTTTGAAATTCCCGTTCATATCAGATTTAGTTTTGTAAACAGGTGTATTACATTCGTAGCCGAAGAAAAGAAGAATAGCCACATCCTTTACAACATTGCGGTTTTTTTCTATATACACATTTCCAGTTATTACACTACAATAATTATCTTTGCTAATAACTATATGAACGTTTTGAGAGTTAGTCTGAACAGGATCCATATGCACATTTTGTTCTTGGTCTAGATCCTGCGAGTTTAACTGAACATGTTCTCTTTGAGAACACTTAGTAGCATCCACTACAATACATCTCCTCCCATAGACAATATCTATATTTGTCTATGGTGTGGCATATATTTTATATGCTACACCATAGCGTTACTTTTAGCAGTATTTCTTATTAGGGTCTACCTTAACAGTGGTATCATTATCCTGTATTGCTTTGTTCTTTGATACATTTTCTGCAGCACTGGCTGATACATTCCATGCATGAGAATCGCTATCGCTATCGCTGTCGTGATCTGCATTCTGTCCTTGGTACTGTTTTTGAGTTAGAGCATTGTAATTTACCTGTTTGTTAAACTGTCTTAGCTTAGTTTCTTCCCGTTCATTGAATTCAATATCTTGCTCTGCCTCCAACTCTGATTTAATTATAGCCTTCAAATCATTCTTAAGTTGGTTTTTTAATTCGTTGTAATCGAATTCAATCATCTTGTACCGCATCCTCCTTTGAAATATTTATTTACTATATACTATGCAGCTAGTTCAAAAAGTGATTTACATAAGGTGAATTTTTAAGAAGTTTTTAACTTGACATTATTTTCATGCTATACTATGATTGTATTAATTCAATTGAATATATGCCTACGGGAGCCAATGGTATATGGCTGAGAGGGAGTTATAAACTCCGACCGTACAAACCTGATCCGGTTAATTCCGGCGTAGGGAAGGGTGATTTTGGTTTCAACCGCCTATTCCCGGCGGTTTTTTGATTGTAATAATCACATAATTCATTTCATGTGTTAAAAGCTCATAAAACCCCGCATACTACAGTTGTAATAAACCTTTCAGGTGAGGCATTTATACCTAGAACAAGCTTGTAGAAGTTTAGCAATGCGCCACAATTGCACAGCTAACCTAATTNATTAAAGTTGTTTCGGTAATTAAAATTGACTATAAACCAAAAGGTGTGACAATGAATGAAAAAATCTATAAGNACAAATAAATCCAATTCAGAAATAGCTGATAAATTAATTTTACCAATTTCCTTTATAGTTGCAATTATCTTGTGGGAAGGCTTGGTATATGTTTTCAAGACACCTGCCTACCTTGTTCCATCTCCAAGTGCAGTTTATGAAGCATTTATTGAGTATTTTCCAGTACTTATAAGGCATACAGCAGTGACTTGTTACGAGGTGCTTTTGGGTTTTACTGCTGCGTTGGTGCTATCAATAGTTGTTTCGCTTTTGATGGTACGAATGAAAATTCTGTACAAAATATTATGGCCTTATATGGTTTTAAGTCAAACCATACCACTTTATGTGATTGCTCCATTATTTATGATATGGTTCGGGTTTGGAGTTTTACCTAAAATACTTATTGTAACTCTTGTGTGTTTCTTTCCAATAACTGTTGGTCTAGTGCAAGGGTTGATATCCACGGAGCCAGAATTAGATGAGCTTTTGCAGGTTATGAGAGCTACTCCATCGCAGATTTTATGGAAAGTAAGAATACCCCAGGCAATGCCTCAGTTTTTTTCAGGAGTAAAAATATCTGTGGCATACAGTGTAACAGGAGCAGTACTTGCTGAATGGGTGGGAGCACAGGAAGGTTTAGGTATCTTTTTAACAAGAGCTATGAAAACTTATAATACTGCTGCAGTATTTGCAGATGTATTCATTATTATTGTTCTTAGTTTGATTTTGTTTTTTGTAATTTCATTTATTGAAAAGAAAGTTATTAGAAGGAGGCATATATCATGAAAAAATTTAAGAATATTTTAATTTTATTTTTCATTTTCACTTTTGTAATCTGCTTAACGGGATGTGGGAAAATACAAAGCAATGAGCGAGGAATAATTGCTGTATTGGACTGGGCACCAAATACTAATCATACTGGGCTATATGTAGCATTAACAGAAGGTTATTTTAAAGATGAAGGGCTTAATGTGAAGATAATTCAACCTGAGGAAGGTACAGCCGAGCACTTAGTCGCATCCAACTCAGCTCAATTTGGAGTTAGCTATCAAGAAAATGTTACTTTTGCGCGTGCAGAGGGTATACCGATTGTATCTTTGGCAGCAGTGATACAGCACAATTCATCAGGCTTCGCATCTTTAACAGAAAAAAACATTACTTCACCCAAGGATTTTGAAAATAAAAAATACGGTGGTTGGGGCTCACCCCTTGAGGAAAAAACTTTACGTTATTTAATGGAAAAGGCAGGCGCAGATCCGGATAAAATACAGATTGTTACAACGGGTGATGCTGATTTTTTCCAGACAACAGGTACAGGTGAAATCGATTATGGTTGGATATTTGAAGGNTGGGACGGAATTGCAGCGAAACTTAGAGGTATCGAGTTGAATTATATCGACCTTGGAAAAGAAGCTGAAGTATTCGATTACTATACTCCTGTCATAATTACAAGTGAAAAGATGATCGAAGAGAATGAGCAGTTGGTACAAAAATTTATGAGTGCTATTGAAAAAGGATACACATTCTGTATAGAAAATCCTGAAGCAGCAGCTGAAATACTACTTGAAAATGTTCCTGAACTTGACAGAGAATTGGTTATAGAAAGTCAAAAGTTTTTGGCTGAAAAATACCAGGATGATGCTCCATATTGGGGATTGCAAAAAGAGGAAGTTTGGGAAAGGTATAGTACTTGGTTATATGAAAATGGCTTTATAGAAAATACAATTGACGTAAGGAAAGCATTCACTAATGATTATCTGACACATTGAGCGGTTACATGAATATNAGCACCAATCAGCATTTCATGAAGCTAAATACTATAGGCACGCATTTTTCAATTATAGAAGACAAAAAGAGCACGATAACTATTATGTATACATATATGGAGTTTGTGATGTACGCCCAAATTATCTGGCTGAGCTTCTTATATGTGAAAAGTTCAGTTATTGCGAAGTTTACGGAGGTCAAGGTGGAACAGGCTGTAGAAGTAATAAATCTAAGTAAATCATATATATTAGACAAAAAAGAACTAAAGGTGCTGGAGAACATCAATCTCAAAGTTACTGCAGGAAATTTCATCTCAATTATAGGTCCAAGCGGTTGCGGAAAAAGTACCTTATTTAGAGTAATTGCAGGATTAGAAAAAGACTATACGGGTTCTGTATATGTAAATGGTAGCGACATAGCAAATACAAAGCCATATATTGCTTACATGTTACAAAAAGATCTGTTATTACCTTGGCGAAATGTTTGGAAGAATGTTGTTTTGCCTCTTGAATTGGCAGGTACCCTAAAAGATACAGATAATACTTTTTTAGAGAAAATGCTTGAAGAGTTTGGTCTTAAAGAATTTAAAAATGCTTATCCAGACGAATTATCAGGTGGCATGAGGCAGCGCGTAGCGTTATTAAGAACATGGCTAATGAAAGGTTCGGTTATGCTTTTAGACGAGCCATTTGGAGCCCTTGATGCATTAACCCGCAATCATATGCAGGACTGGCTTACTAAGGTATGGGAAAAGCATCAAAAGACAGTGCTTTTCATAACCCACGACATTGAAGAGGCTATATATCTTTCGGATGAGATTGTTGTGATGAGTCAAAGGCCGGGTAAGTTTATAGAATCCCTAAATATTGATTTAGAAAGACCAAGAAAACGCGATATGGTATATACTCAACAATTTGTAGAATATAAAAAGAGAATCATGTCTAAGGTACAAGAATAACGATATCTTAAGAAAAACCAAGAAATTCAAAGATATAGTGAGATAATTTAATTGGTTGACTCAACACAATTCACATGGTCACGTGAACATACTTTACAATAGAATGAGNGTGTTATATAATCTGAGTATGAGATGATACATACATATGATGTATTAAAAAAAAGTAAGGTCAGGGGGGAGGGATTGAAAATGGAAGCACCTGTTTTTTTCCCGGGAACAGTTATACCAGTTTCGTCTATCGGACTTTTACAAGGAATATTTTCAGTCACAAATGGTATAACTTTGTCACAGGTCTGTGAAATAACTGGACTGGAACCAGGCACTATACAAAACTGGATAAAAAGAGGATACGTTAATCACCCCATTGACAGAAAGTATACAAAAGGGCATCTAACCAGAATTATTCTCATAAACATTCTAAGGGATACATTTGTTATTGAGAATGCAGCTAATTTGTTGAGTTATGTAAATGGAGATTTGCTAGATCGTGCCGATGATATTATGGACGACAGTGAAATCTATCAGTGTTTATGTAATATTCTCATACCTGAAGATCCAAATACACNAGTAGATATAAACACTTTGTCCGAGAGAATTGATGAAGAACTGTTAGATTTTGTTGAACCGTATGATGGGGCAAAAGAAAAACTTAAACTTGCATTGAAAGCAATGGTTTTTGCTTGGTGGTCTTTAGAATTAAAAAGACGTGCAAACCAGTTAACAGAAAACATTTAGGTAAAAAAATCCGTGTAATAAGGAGGTCAGCATGAATTGGTGGAATGAGTTTACGCAGTTGCAAAGAATTTTCGCAACCGTTGCTATCCCAGCTACGATTATTATGTTAATTCAATTTATATTGCAACTGCTGGGAATTGCGAACGAACAAGATGGAACAGATATTGATGGCGTTGATGGAACTGATGTTGATTCTGTTGATGGAGCTGATGTTGATTCTGTTGATGGAGCTGATATGGACACTTCAATAGATTTACCTGATGATTATGAAACAGATGTATCTGACTTAGATAGTACATTTGACGATGGCTCTTTCGANGATGACGGGACAGATGTGGACGATGCACATGATGGATTGCGTCTATTTACTTTAAGAAGCATTATAGCTTTCTTCGCAGTAGGTGGATGGATGGGTGTTGCCGCTATTGAGTGGAACCTTTCATCAATTCTTGCAGTTATACTTGCTGTTGCAGCTGGAACTTTGGCTATGTACTTTGTAGCTTGGACAATTTATACTTTTTTAAAAATGCAGCAAAGTGGTAGTATGAAGTACGAATACGCAGTGGGTAAAGAAGGTGTTGTATATCTTACCATCCCAGCAGGTGGACTCGGGAAAGTGAATGTTATCGTTCAGGATCGTCTTTGTGAACTTAGTGCACAAACAAATTCTGACAGAGACATAAAGACCGGAGAAAAAGTAATAGTTGTTGATTTTACTCCAGACGGAGTATTAATCGTAGAACCTAAGAATTTATCTGAAAAAAAAGAAATTGTATAGGAGGTTTATTTTATGCCAGGTAGTACGATACTTTTTGTTGTAATTGTGATTCTAGCTTTTTCAACATTTCTGTTTGTAGTTTCTAGGTACAAAAGGTGTCCATCTGATCGTATCATGGTCATCTATGGTAATGTGGGCCAGGCAAAGGATGGTTCTTCATTATCAGCAAAATGTATTCATGGTGGAGCAGGATTTATATGGCCAGTTATACAGGCATATGAGTTTTTGGACTTAACACCCATATCCATAAGTGTTGACTTAAAGAGTGCCTTAAGCCGACAGAACATACGAATTGATGTTCCATCTAGCTTTACAGTAGGTATTTCAACAGAACCAGGAGTAATGCAAAATGCTGCAGAGCGTTTGTTGGGGCTAAAACATAACGAAATACAAGAATTAGCAAAGGATATAATATTTGGACAACTGAGACTTGTTATAGCCACAATGGAAATTGAAGAAATAAATACCGACAGAGATAAATTCCTAGATGCGGTGTCTAGCAATGTTGAAACTGAGCTAAAAAAGATTGGACTTAGACTAATAAACGTTAATGTGACTGATATAAGTGATGAGTCGGGATATATTGCAGCGCTTGGTAAAGAAGCAGCAGCAAAAGCTATAAACGACGCTAAAAAAACCGTTGCTGAAAAGGAAAGAGACGGTGCTATTGGTGAAGCCAATGCTCGTCGTGACCAAAGAATTCAAGTGGCTTCAGCCGATGCGGAAGCAATAAAGGGTGAGAACGAATCGGCAGCTTCGGTTGCGATGTCCAACGCAATACGCCGTGAGCATGAAGCCGAAGCTAGTAAAAGAGCCATAGCATCGGAGAAAATACAAGCAGCTAAGGCCTTACAGGAAGCATATGTTGCAGAAAAAGAAGCAGAGCTTGCCCGTGCTGCACGCGAAAAGGCTACACTTGAAGCTGATATTTTGGTTAAAGCTGAAATTGAAAAGCAAAGACTTGCTCTTGAAGCAGAAGCAAAAGCTGAACAGGCAAGACGCCTTGCAAATGGTGAAGCAGATGCAGTTTTCATGAGGATGGAAGCTGAAGCTAGGGGTATTCAGGAAATTTTGACTAAGCAAGCGCAGGGATATGCACAACTGGTTCAATCAGTTGGTGGAGATCCAGCAAATGCTGCTCAAATGATGATTGCTGAAAAGCTGGAGAAGCTTATGCAGATTCAAGTGGATGCAATTAAAGGTATACAGATCGACAAGATTAATGTGTGGGATAGTATGAGCGATGGAAGTCCTACAACGGCTAATTTTCTTTCGGGTATGTTAAAATCCATTCCTCCGATGAATGAAATGTTTAAGATGGTGGGAATGGAGATCCCGGGATATCTTGGTAAAGATGCTCAAAAGACCGAAGCAGGCGATAGTAATGTAGCTTATGATATTAAAGTAGAAGACTCTAACAACAAAGCAGAACAGACTGTATAACTGTATGAAAGAATAAATGAAACATTAAATAATGATGCGTTATATATACGTACGGTTTGGAAATGGGGAAGCTATGAAAATAGTTTCCCTACTTTTTTATATAACATTTAGGAGTATCGTTGCAATGGGTATGCATTACCTAAAATGACCATTTTTATATAAGCAACGAATATGTATTATCTAATATGACCATTTCTACTTAAAGAGAGAATATAACGAATAAAGATTGATTACGAATATATTTCGTAGCCATGGCTACCGAATCCAATCATATTTTCTATTATCATTGAGTTACAAATTAAAATTAATATTTTGTAAGACAAAAATAACTATTCGCAGATATACTAAAAATTGAACAGAGGATAATAACCCGTAAGAAATAGTGTGATGTATGAATAGTAACAGTCAACGAAAGGAGAGAAAGAAATAGTGAAAAGAAATATAGTAAGTATAGACCAAGAAAAATGTATCGGTTGTGGGCTATGTATTAACGCTTGCCATGAAGGTGCTATTGAATTAGTTAATGGAAAAGCAGTTCTTATAGATGACGAATACTGTGATGGATTAGGTAACTGTTTACCAGCATGTCCTGTGGGAGCAATTGAAATCACTGAAAGGGAAGCAGCTCCATATAACAAGGAACTTGTAGATAAGAAAAAGGAAGAAAGTAAGCAGAAAAGCTCGTGTAATACAAGCGCAGGAGCAGGAGGTTGCCCCGGTAAGCGCGCCATGAAAATTGAGAGAAACAAGGCAAATAGTCAACCAGCCAGGAAGCAAGCGGATGACGTAAGCAACACTGATGTGCCTTCTGAACTCAACCAGTGGCCGGTGCAATTAAGCCTTATAAATCCAAATGCATCATACCTTGATGGTGCCGATCTTCTAATTGCAGCTGACTGTTGTGCTTATGCGTATGGTAATTTTCATAAGGAGTTTATTTCAGGGAAGATCACAGTAATTGGGTGCCCAAAACTTGATGACAATGATTATTATATAGAAAAATTGACACAAATTTTACAGCATAAAGATATAAAGAGCATTACAGTAACCAGAATGGAAGTTCCATGCTGTGGAGGAACTGTACATGCCGCTAAAACAGCAATGCTTAATGCTCAAAAAATAGTTCCATACCGTGAAGTCATTATAAGTACGGATGGAACAATAGTTAGTGGTTAAAGAACCTTTACGCCTGATTTGATTGCTTCTTGTGCAATCTGATCAGGCAACTTATCATCACTTATTAATATATTCAAATCAGATAACTGACCAAATGTAAATGCAAGTACTTTATTAACTTTGCTTGAATCAACCAACATAATAACTTTCTTAGCTTTCTTAATCACGGCTTTTTTAAGTTCGCATTCAAAAAAGTTCGAAACAGTAAAACCATTTTCAAGACTGAACCCCGATGCTGCAATAAAGGCTGTATCAATATTTATTATGTCAAGTATTGATGTCGCAGTAGGCCCCGTGGCCGAGAGACTATTATGGTTTAGTTGCCCGCCTGTTTGATATATTGTAATTTTCTCTTTTTTAGTAAGCTCCATTGCAATATTTATTCCACTTGTCAAAATAGAATAGTGATCGTCAGGGATTAACCTTGAAAAATACATCATGGTACTACCTGCATCAAGAAAAATTGAACGACCATCATCAAGAAACTTCTTAGCTTTTTCAGCAATAGCCATTTTTTCTTCAACATTCTCAGCAGCGCGTAATGTATACTCATCTTCCTCGCCATAAATGGAAGCCAATTTCTTTATATTTACAGCGCCACCGTATGTTCTTATTAACATTCCATCGTTTTCAAGTAGTGTTAGATCACGTCTTAAAGTCATTGTGGAGACTTCTGGGAAAACATCTTTCAGTTCTGAAATCTGTAATTCGCCTTTATCATTTAATATACTAAGGATTTTTTCCTGTCTTTCATTATACAAGACCTTTCACTCCTTATTTAAATTTAACATATACCATCTTAACTTATCTTAACTTATTTAAAAAAAAAGCACAATAAGTTTTTAATTCTATGTTTCATTAAATCATAAATAATGTTATAATAAAACATATTGATAACAAAAGTGAACATTTTGTTCTTTTCAACAAAGTCTAAAATATTTGTTTGGCATAACTAAAACAAGGGTTTTGTAGTGTTCACAAATGAGAAGACGATTGGTTTATATACTTATAATAGAAACGAATAATGATTAATATATTTTCTTCATTTATGTGAAGAAAATTGGTTATATACTTAACTTATTGTGAAAGAATGAGTATGAACCTATTATAAGTTCAATTATTATATGAAAAAAAGCTAATAATATTATTATAGGAGGATTTCAAAATGATGACCAAAGCAGTTCGCTTGTATGGAAAAAATGATTTAAGACTCGAAGAATTTGAGCTTCCCAAGATTAAGGATGATGAGATATTAGCTCAAATCGTATCAGATAGTATATGTATGTCATCTTACAAAGCAGCGATTCAAGGAGCAGATCATAAAAGAGTTCCTAATGATGTAAGTGAAAATCCCATTATCTTAGGACATGAATTCTGTGGGGTAATTCTTGAGGTAGGTAGTAAGTGGAAAGATAAGTTCCAACCTGGAATGAAATTTTCTATACAACCAGCTTTAAATTTAAAAGACAACCCATTTGCAGCTCCAGGATATTCTTATAGTTATATTGGTGGAAGTTCCACACATATTATAATACCTAATGAAGTAATGGAACAGGGCTGTTTGCTGGAGTACAAGGGTGATGCGTTCTTCCATGGTTCGCTTTCCGAACCCATGTCTTGTGTTATAGGTGCATTTCATGCAAACTATCATACTGAAAGTGGAAGTTATGTGCACAACATGGGCATTAAAGAAGGTGGTAACATGGCCATCTTAGCAGGTGTAGGTCCAATGGGGCTTGGCGCTATTGATTATGTTCTTCACACTGACAGGAGACCTTCACGTCTTGTTGTAACAGATATTGACGAGGAACGACTTGCAAGAGCAGCAACACTCTATACCATAGAGGAAGCAAAGAAAAATGGTATTGAATTAATTTATCTAAATACTGGCTCGGTTTCTGATCCAGTAAAAAGTTTAATGGATCTTACCGATGGTAAAGGGTATGATGATGTTTTCGTTTATGTTCCTGTAAAGTCGGTTGTTGAACAAGGGGATAAAATATTAGCAAAAGACGGATGTCTTAACTTCTTTGCAGGTCCTACCGATCCTGCCTTTACAGCCGAATTGAATTTTTATAATGTTCATTACAGTTCAACACATATAGTGGGAACTAGCGGTGGAAATACAGATGATATGATAGAATCATTGGATATGATGGCTAATGGAAAAATCAATCCAGCTGCAATGATTACCCATATTGGTGGGCTTGATAGTGTTGTTGATACAACATTGAATTTGCCCAATATCCCAGGTGGGAAGAAATTGGTATATACGAATATTTCAATGGAGCTTACAGCAATAAGTGATTTTGCGAAAAAAGCCGACGAGAATCCTATGTTCGCGGAACTTGCAAAAATTGTTGAAAAAAACAATGGGTTATGGAGTCTTGAAGCTGAGAATTATCTTTTAGAGAATGCTGAAAAAATATAGATTATACATTATTTAATCTATAGTAATAGATTTTGAAAAGGTAAAAATAGATAAAGAGAGGCGAATAATATGGCAACCCCCGTTATAATGCCCAGGCAGGGCAATTCAGTTGAAAGCTGCATTATTACAGAATGGTTTGTGAAAAAAGGGCAGGAAGTTGCAGAAGGCGATGTGCTATTTTCATATGAAACCGACAAGGCAGCTTTTGAAGAAGAATCCAAAGTCAGTGGTACTGTGCTTGAACTTTTTTTCGAAGAAGGCGACGATGTACCTGTCTTGACAAATGTTTGTGTAATAGGAGAGCAAGGTGAAGATATTACACCTTTCGTTCCTGAGGGAGCGCAGATTGATAACACCGAACAACAGGAAGGTGCAAATGCTTCATCAGACAGTGCTGAAAACCAAACTGTCAAAGAGATTGAAGTACCCGATACTATTGAACCTCAGCACGAGCAGATAGCTTTAAAGACTGACGGAGAAATATTTATTTCACCAAGAGCTAGAAATCTTGCTGAAAAAATTGGGGCAGATATCCGCTATGCGGATCCTACCGGTCCTAACCAAAGAATTATTGAACGTGATATAAGGAAACTACAGCAAGAAGGTCTTCTCGTTACCCCGGGTGCAAAGGAAGCTTACAAAAACTTAGATCAGTCAATTAAAGGACTTGGTTTAGGTGGACGCATAACAACGTCAGATCTTAATAAGAGTGTTGTGGCCGAGAGTAAACCTGTTGAAGTAGCTAGTGGAGTTAAAGATGAGGTAGAGTATGAAGAAGTTAAACTTTCTAATATTCGCAAGGTTATAGCAAGAACTATGCACTCATCCTTGTCTGAGATGGCTCAGTTAACATTAAACACTTCATTCGATGCAACCGAAATAATAAACTTACGTAAGAAACTTAAAGCCAACGCAGAAAAAATGGGGCTTACAAATATAACCCTAAACGATATATTGTTATATGCCGTAAGTCGTGTGTTGCTTATGCATAAAGCAATAAATGCACATTTTACAGGTGAAACCATCAGATATTTCTCAAATGTTCATATGGGTGTTGCTGTGGACACAGAACGTGGGCTAATGGTTCCTACATTGTTTAATGCTAACAAAAAATCTCTTAATGATATAGCAATTGAAACTAAAGAACTTGCACAGGCTTGCCAGAAAGGTACGATAAATCCTGATTATTTACAGGGTGGTACTTTTACAGTTACTAACTTGGGTGCACTAGGTATTGAATCATTCACACCAGTTATCAATCCTCCCCAAACTGCTATTCTGGGTGTCAATACAACTGAACAAAGAATAAGAGAAGTAGACGGTACAATACAATCATATACAGCCATGTCGCTGTCGCTTACTTTTGATCACAGAGCAGTTGATGGTGCTCCTGCAGCAAGGTTTTTGAAGGATTTAACTCAAGCGCTTGAGAACTTTAATGTTCTTCTTGCAAAATAGGTAAAATGGTAAGGAAGTGAATTTTGTGGTTTATGATTTGATAGTTATTGGCGGAGGCCCGGGAGGGTATCTTGCTTCTGAGCGCGCTGGGCAAGCAGGCTTGTCGGTATTGCTTATAGAAAAGAGGGCTTTAGGTGGAGTTTGCCTAAATGAAGGATGCATTCCATCAAAAGCGCTGCTAAACTCGGCTAAAATTGCCGATTATGCGAAAGATGGAAAGAAATATGGAGTTGTTGCAAAAGATGTAGCAATTGACCATAAAGCAGTTGTTAAAAGAAAAAATAAGGTCGTGAGGACTTTAGTTGCTGGCGTGTCAATGAAAATGAAAAAAAACAATGTAACTGTAATAAGCGATGAAGCAGTTATTCAAGGACGCAGTTCAGAAGGTTTTGTCGTAAGGACCGGAGATGTTGAAAACATTGGGAAAAGGCTTTTAATTGCAACGGGTTCAGTTCCGTCCATGCCGCCTATTACAGGGTTGCATGAAGGATACAAGAATGGGTTTGTTCTAACAAACAGAGAAATTCTTGATCTCACAGAAGTTCCTGAGAAGCTGGTAATTATAGGCGGGGGAGTTATTGGGCTTGAAATGGCTTCATATTTTAACTCTGCAGGTAGTAAAGTAACTGTAATAGAGATGCTAGACCATATTGCAGGCCCCACCGACAGTGAAATTAGCTCCATTCTTCTAAATAGTTATAAGAAAAAGGGTGTTGATTTTAAGCTTTCTGCAAAAGTTACAGAAATCACCGATAGTGAAGTTCTTTTTGAAACATCGGAAGGCAAACAGTCTGTATCTGCTGATAAAGTACTTGCCAGTATTGGTAGAAGACCATTTACAGAAGGTCTTGGCCTTGAAAAAATCGGCGTTGAAACTCTGCGAGGTGGAGTAAAAACCGATGAATATCTAAGGACAAATATCCCTGGAGTTTACGCAGTAGGTGATGTAAATGGAGTTTCTTTGCTGGCCCATACTGCTTATCGTGAAGCAGAGGTTTGTGTTAACCATATTCTTGGCAATAAAGATATAATGCGTTATAATGCGATACCTTCGGTTATATATACAAACCCTGAAGTAGCATGTGTTGGCGAAACAGAACAAACTGCTAAGGAAAAAGGGCTGGATGTAGAAATAGTAAAACTTCCTCTTGCATATAGTGGACGGTATGTAGCCGAGAACTCTGATATGAGCGGTATCATTAAAGTTATTATGCATAAGAAGTATAGAACGATTCTGGGAGTTCATATGATTGGTAGTTATGCTTCTGAAATAATTTATGGAGCAGCCATGATGATAGAAAGCGAAATGCGTGTAGAGGATGTCCGTGAAATAGTGTTCCCGCATCCAACTGTTGGAGAAGCATTAAGAGAGATAATGTGGGAATTATAGTTTTTACACTTTATTAATTAAAACGTAATAAATTTACCGTTTGATAAATTTAAGGAGCAACAAGAATGTTAATTATGGAAGGAGATTGGGAAAATGCCTAAATCACAATATGTTGATCCAGTTGAAATAAGAAAAAAGGGAGCAATAACCTTTAAAGATATCCCGGTTAATCAATATGATAAGACCATTGAGGAAGAAAAGAAAAACTTCTCTACCGAGGATTTGCTCAGAATTTATAGAGATATGGCCATTATTCGTGAATTTGAAACCATGATGAATGATATTAAAACAATGGGAGAATATAATGGTGTGCCATATAACCATCCAGGACCTGCCCATTTGTCCATAGGTCAGGAAGCTGCTGCTGTTGGACAGGCATACCTTTTAGACATTGATGATTTTATATTCGGCTCTCACAGAAGTCATGGCGAAATCCTTGCGAAAGGTCTTTCTGCAATTAACAAGCTTCCTGATGAAGAACTTATGAAAATAATGAAGGACTTTCGCGATGGCATAATATTAAACATTGTAGAAAAAAGAAACACAAGTGGAAATGTTAAAGAACTTGCTATAGACTTTCTAATTTATGGCGCAATGGCAGAAATATTTGCTCGTGAAACTGGCTTTCAAGCCGGGTTAGGTGGCTCAATGCATGCTTTCTTTACACCGTTTGGTATTTATCCTAACAATGCCATTGTTGGTGGTTCAGCCGATATAGCAGTAGGTGCAGCATTATATAAGAAAGTAAACAGGAAAAAGGGAATTGTAATTGCAAATATTGGCGATGGGGCTCTTGGTTGTGGTCCGGTCTGGGAGGCATTATGTCTGTCTGCTATGGATCAATATAAAAAACTATGGGAGGGCGAGTATAAGGGCGGTCTTCCATTCATTATGAATATTTTTAACAATCACTACGGAATGGGTGGTCAAACCCGCGGAGAAACAATGGGTTATGATTTACTTGCTCGTATCGGTGCCGGTGTAAATCCAGAGCAGATGCATGCTGAAAGAATTGATGGGTATAACCCACTAGCAGTGATAGATGCGATTGGCAGAAAGAAAAAGCTCCTCCTTAAGCAAAAAGATGGTCCTGTTTTCTTGGATACTGTAACTTATCGTTATTCAGGACATTCACCATCAGACGCTTCAAGCTACAGAAGTAAGGAAGAAATTGATACATGGATGGAGCATGATCCGATTATTACATTCCGTAAGCAGCTTGTAGACGCCGCTGTGGCACCTGACAGCGCTTTTGACGAAATAATAGAAAATGCACGCTCACTTGTTACAAAAACATTGAAGCTTGCAATAGATGATTCGGTATCTCCAAGAATGGATTTAAACAAAGATACACAGGCCATCGCAAAACTAATGTTCTCAAACCAAAGGATAGAAAAGATGGAAGAGCGTGAATGCGAAGTCCTGATGCCTAAAGAAGAAAATCCACAGTGGAAGAGAGTTCAAAAGAAAGAACGTTTTGGTCTTGATAAAGACGGAAAACCCGTTTCTAAAAATAGGGTATACCAGCTTAGAGATGGACTTTTTGAAGCAATTATTGATAAATTCTACACAGATCCTACATTGGTTGCATATGGAGAGGAAAACAGAGATTGGGGAGGCGCTTTTGCTGTTTACCGTGGCTTAACAGAATCATTACCTTATCAACGTTTGTTCAACTCACCCATATCAGAAGGTGCAATTGTTGGTTCAGCCGTTGGCTACGCACTTTGTGGAGGTCGTCCTATAATAGAACTTATGTACGCCGACTTTTTGGGTCGTGCAGGAGATGAGGTATTCAATCAGCTGGCGAAATGGCAGGCAATGAGTGCAGGACAACTGAAAATGCCCGTTGTTCTTCGTATTTCTGTAGGTTCAAAATACGGTGCTCAGCATTCACAAGACTGGACATCTTTAGTTGCCCATATTCCAGGACTAAAATGTGTTTTCCCAGTCACCCCATATGACGCAAAGGGCCTGATGAATAGCGCTTTATCTGGTACTGACCCTGTAATATTCTTTGAAAGTCAGAGAATATACGATGTAGGTGAACTGTTCCACAAAGAAGGAGTACCTGAAGGATATTATGAAATACCCATAGGCGAGCCTGATATTAAGAGGGATGGAAAGGATATTACAATCCTTACAATTGGTGCAACTTTATATCGTGCTCTTGATGCTGCAAAGATACTTGAGGAGAAATATGGATTGTCAGCAGAGATTATTGATGCCAGAAGTATTGTGCCGTTTAATTATGAAAAAGTTATTGAGTCTGTTAAGAAGACAGGTCGCATATTGTTAACAAGTGATGCATGTGAAAGAGGCTCGCACTTAAAGGATATGGCTCAAACCATTAGCGAACTTGCTTTTGATTACCTTGATGCTCCTCCAGTTGTTGTTGGTTCAAAGAATTGGATAACACCAGCTCATGAACTCGAAGAATTCTTCTTCCCACAACCTGAATGGATTATTGATGCTATCCATGAGAAGATTCTTCCATTGCCCGGTCATGTTCCTACAACTAATTTTACAAACCAGGAACTGTTGAGAATTAATAAACTGGGTGTGTGACAATAGTGTGATGAAAGGAGAATCTAAATGAGTAACTGTAAAACATTACAAGGTAAAGTAGCGGTTGTTACCGGAGCGGCGCAAGGTCTTGGTGAAGCGTTGGCTAAAAGGCTGGACGAAGAAGGCTGCAAGGTGATAGTTGCAGATATCAACTATGCAAAAGCTGTAGAAGTTGCACAATCGTTATCCAACGCAATCCCCTTCGAAGTAGATGTAACAAATGAGGAACAAGTTGAGGCATTAATGCAAAAAGCCGTTGAGACATATGGGACATTGGATATACTTGTATCAAATGCAGCTGTGTTGATAGCCATGCCAACAACAGAGTTTCCATTAGACAAGTGGAAGATTATGATGGACGTTAACATTACCGGATATTTTCTCTGCGCCCGTGCTGCAGCAAGAATTATGGCTAAAAACAAAAGTGGTTCGATTATCCAAATAAATAGTAAGTCAGGTAAAAAAGGCTCGTACAAAAATGCAGCATATGCTACAGCTAAGTTTGCTGGGATAGGATTCACCCAAAGCCTGGCTCTTGAATTAGCCGAATGTGGTGTAAG
>JGI24709J26583_10000220_pt1 | contig 46321 bp, 39 predicted proteins | sample BioPla2DNA1_FD_26583 | JGI IMG/M metagenome (IMG submission 26583) | reverse complement strand
CAGTTCTTTGAAAGGGTTAAAGAGGCGGCAGTAGTTTACGGCTACACTGAAACAGCGTTCAAGCGTAGACGTTACTACACCTTCACAAGTTCAGACCCTGCGAAGGCAAATGCGGCCAAAGCGGCGGCAATGCGTCAGGCAGGTAACGCCGTTATACAGGGCTGTTTACGAGGGGATTCCAAGATATTAACTAAGGAATACGGTTATATACCCATAGGAGCACTAGCTGACTTACCTGTAACAGTGTGGGACGGAACTAAGTTCGTATCTGCGTGGGTACGCCCAAGTGGACCTAAGAAAGAATACGAAGTTAAGTTGACAGACGGCAACACAATTTACTGTAGTGCTAACCACGGGTTCTTGACTTCTGGGACTAAAGGGAAGTTTGACTGGCGAGCTGCTAAGGTTTTATCTGGACAAAAGTATTTTGCTATGACAGAAGAAGCAGACGACTGGTGTTCAAATGACCTAATGTTGCCAAAGGTTAAGGATGGCAAGGCTCATAATGCCCGTAACCACTCTATGGCTGATATAAAAGATGACTACGAGAGAGGGTTGTTGGCAGGACACCTAGCTGGCGACGGAAGCGTTTCAGGAGACACGATACAATGTTTAGTAGCAGAGCATGAGAAGGATGCTGTATTGCCTGTACTTGAAGCTATATTAAGGCAGTTTGGGGCATACTCGACCAGAGAAAAGAAGTCGGGCTTAGGCACTCAAATGATGTACTATATAAGTATTAAGAGTAAGCGTCTAGCGACGGAACTTAAGGAAGCCGACATAAAGAACCGTATACCTCTATTTGTATGGAATAGCAAGGAAACGCTAAGAGGCTATTTACGGGCTAGGTTCGATTCTGACGGAACAGTTAATTCAGACAATGTGATACTAACCCTAGGCAGAGGACACGAAAGAGAGCCGTTAGCTAAGGATATTCAACAAGCACTATATTTATTTGGCATACACAGTAGGTTACACTATTGTGCTGACAGGATAAATGTAACTATACGCAAGAAGCACGTAGCGCTATACCGAGACCGTATAGGGTTTATAAACCAAGCAAAGCAGGCTAAATTAAAGGACTTTGAAGTGATTGAGAACTTCAAAACTTTCGGTCAAGACGTAGTAAAGCTAAAGTCCGTAAGGGCTACTGGGGAAGAAGTTGAGATGTTCGATGTTGTAGATAGTGAGACCTCTCAATTTATGGCCAACGGCTTAACAACGCATAACACGGCGGCTGATATCTTTAAGATTGCCCTAGGTCGTTCTATGAAGTTTATACTTAGGAATGATTTATTTGGTAAAGTATTCTTAACCAATATGGTACATGACGAACTCTTGTGGGAGATTGACGTAACACAGACTAATCCATTGGCAGTAACTACGGGTATTGGCGAGCAGATGAGCTTTTCACTTGAAGGCTATCCACCGTTATTTATTGGTGCGGGTGTAAGTGATTGTTGGGAGCGTGCTAAGAGTAAAGCTTGTGAAATCCATCCAGTTTTATTAGACGAATTAACACAGGAAGTTAATGAGAACGGTATAGACTTACACCAACCCACTTTATCGGTTCAGGAATGGCTTGACTACTTTGATGAAAGGGTATTAAAGTTCCGTAAGGACAAGATTATCACTTACTTAACCGACCCTGAGAGCTTCGGTCAGAATGTACACCCTGAGATAGGTAATCTAATAAGAATGTTATATCAGAAAGATATAAGTGAAGAAGGAATTAATCCTAAGGACCCCGGTGCGGATGCTGAACGTACTTTACGCTGTATTGATTTTATATCAGAAAAGTATGGTTTAGGCTTAGACCGTAATAACTATAAAGCTACGGGATTACAAGTGGCGGCTGATGATGTGGAAGATATTGAGTATGACGAAGATGAGGGCATAGACGGGGATGGACTTAACACTACTGATTCTGACTTTGAGATATTAGAAGAAGATAAAGTATTAGGTGTTAGGTTAGTAGACCTTATTAGGGAGTTTGAGTATGTGGTAGCCCCTACTTTAAATGTGTGTGGTATCGACGACTCAATACTTACAGCTAAGCAGCGTGAAGATGTGTATGGTTTCTTACTAAATCATAGGCAGTGTACAGCCGAGGATGAAGGTGCCTTAGAGTTAGTTTTACATATCGGTGGTGGAGTGTTGAAGCACACCGGTGTATATGTCAACAATATCGGAACAGGTGCTGAGATAGAACAGCTTTTAGAATAAGTCTGTAATTTAGATAGTCGTGGGCCTGTGTGTCCACGGCTATTATAAAGTAAAGCTAAAAGGGTGAGTTTATGATATATAGAGAACCTGATAAAGGGTATAAACAAAGGAGCAGCGTAACCGTCATAATTATAGGTTTAATTTTAGTCTTAGCTGCGATACTTGTATATCCACTATTCCAAAGTTATTTATCTGCGGGTGTTGTAGATATGTACGACATAATACAGTGGATTGGAATCCTATTTATTATTTTGATAGGTTGTTCTATTGTTTCTGTGTTATGTAAGCGACGAATTTCTAAAAAGGAGAACGAAATATATCGAGCGCGGGAGTTAGCGGACCAACAAATAAGTACGCCCCTACCTAATACAGAGTTTGAGACTGTTTCGGAGCATTATCATGTATCTGAATCAGTACTTGATTTTCCAACCTACCGACCTCCACCGAATCCTGACGACGACCCTTATGAAGCAAAACCTAAGGGGTTTGCGAGACAGCAAGCTTTAAAGGGTTATCCGCAGGCACCTGCACAAGTACCGTTACAAGAGCCTTTTTCTTTGGACTTGTCTGAAACAGACACATAAAACTTTGCAGAAACTATTGTAAACTATAAGGCTTAATATAAACCACATATAAAGAGGAGGTATCATATGAATAAATCTACGGGTATGTTATTTTTAGGTTTTGTACTAGGAGCTGTGGCATATAAAGTCATAGATAGAACTGTTAGAAATCCCAAGGTACAGTATAAACTCACCGAATGGTGTGAAGCTGTGGGGGATTGGATATGTGACAAAGTAGAGGACATTTTAGACGAGGCCGGTGAAGAAATAGATTTAAGTGATATAGACTTGTAACAACGGAGGGAAAAGGATGAAAAGGAAGGAAGGTTTTATTTGGTACTTTTTAGGTGCGGTGTTCCTAAACGCAGGTATAGCTGTGGCACTACTAGGTATGCGTAAGTTATTTTTGCCTACGGCTAGTGAGATTGTGAGTGCATTAATTCTGCCACTTATACTTACGGTAGTAGGGGTAGGTTTTGTTATAGCGGGTAAGGTATTACCTCAGCGAGAGGCTAGTGAGACAGCTAAGAAGGCTAAGTTAGTAGCTGACGGTTATAATACTCAAGCATTTAGTTATGAGAGTGCTTATGAGGCTATTGAGGCTAGGATAGTTGCTTGGGAAAACACACATTGGGAAGGGCGTTTAAAGGACTTAAAACCTAGTATTCTAAGTACCTTATGCACAATAAATCGAGGTGTAGCTGACTTAGGTAAGATGTCCTTATGGTTTAATACTTCTCTAAGTGGTCCGTTGTATGATGCTGCTCGTGAAGCTGTTGGGAAAGTAGACGCTAGTAAGCTTAAATTCTTATCAGGTTTTATTAGCTATTGTGCTAGTGTTACTGAGTATGAGCTTTTGGGGGATTATTTCACTAACGCCTGTACTAATGCTGATAAAGAGATAAAAGGGGCTTTAGATTTATATGCTAGTATGCGGGCCAAGTTAAATAGTTACAGTGGTGACCCGAGTGATATAGCACGTTTGAAGGAAGAAATGAAACAGATAACTGGTCTGTTTTAATATAAGGAGGGTAAGAAAGTATGCGAAATTTCCGTAAGATTTCAATGTTATTAGTGTTAGTTTTCACAGTGTCTTTATTTGCGGGTTGTGCAAGTGATATCATGGTTCAAACTGCAAAGAATAGGTACACCTATGAAGAAGCGGTATCTAATTTAGGTAAACTAGTTTCTCGTGTAAAAGGCGTCACCGAGGATATGCCGGAGATGTATGACGGTTGGGGAGATTTATTTATTCCCGAGTCAGATACAAGTTCCTTATTGCCTGATTTTATGACAGGACGACAAGCAGTAGTTAGTGAGAATATGAGTGATGCTGTCACAGCCATAATTGTATCTTCACCTGAGAAAGCTACTGATAATCCAACTGACCGTTGGTTAATAGACGTGACTAAGGAGTATAATAAAAGACCTAACCGTAAAGGGAGTATAAGGTTGTATAACGTAGCGTCAGGAGAGATATTCGACTATATACGTTCCGGTAAATTTATACCTGATGCCTTTACACCTAGTACTACATTATGGGGAGATGCTTTGGGTTTAACTCCTGACTATGCTAGGCTTGCGGGTAATGTGGCGGGAATAGTAAGTAAAGACGGTAAAAACATAGAGCAAATCATAGCTGAGGTGGAATCGGGTACAATTAACTTTGGGTATACCAATCCGTTCGCAAGTTCGACGGGTGCGAACTTCTTACTGCAGTACATACATAATTTTAGAGGGGCCGATGAGTTTAAGGACTTTCAAAGTAAGATAGCTCTTGTTAGTTATACGACACCTCAGATGAGAACAGCAGCTTTATCGGGTAAGCTAGACGCCTTTGTATATGAGTCTCAGCAATTTTCAACCGGGCAGGTAAAGGGAAATAGTACACTTGCGAGCGTGTATAAGTTTGTACCTTTTGGTGTAAGACACGATAACCCTTTATACATAATCAATCAGTCCAAAAGGGAGTTAATTGAAGATTTTGCTGACTATTGTTTAACTGCCGAAAATCAGAGCTTAGCTTCTAAATATGGTTTTAACCAGTATGACGATTATGTAGGAGAGTCTACACTAGGTAATACATTACTAGAGGACCAAGCTAATTATAAAGAGAATAAGAGTGGCGGTAGACCTATTGTAAGTATATTTGTAAGTGATTGTTCAGGTTCTATGAATGGAACAGCTATTGAGGAACTAAAAAAATCTTTAAAGGCCTGTGCGGGAGTTATATCAGACACCAATTATGTAGGTTTGATTACATTTTCTTCTGATGTGAAAGTTAATTTACCTATCTCTAAGTTTGATAGTACTACACAGCAGAGATTTATAAATGCGGTGGGTCTTATGATGCCCGGCGGGGGTACTGCTATGTATTCGGCTATTGCCGTAGCTTCGCAGAAGATAGTAGACTTTAAAGAATCTAATCCTGATATAGATGCTATTTACCGTATATTTGTGCTTACTGACGGTGAGAATACAGAGGGATTAAGTAAGACGGGTACCTTTGATACTTTAAAAAGCTTAGGTGTGCCTATTTATTGTATAGGATATAATGGTGGAAGTAGTGACCTAGACGCCTTAGCTGCGTTAAATGAAGCTGCTAGTATAAAAATCAACGAGCAGAATGTAGGTTATGCTTTATCCAACTTCTTCAAGGCTGAGTTTTAAATTAGTCTTAGAGTTCACTATACATTCTAAGGCAGTACGGTGTTTGTATAGTACACCGTACTGCTTTTAAAATAAAAGCGGGGTGAAAAAGATGTTATATAAGTTCTGGAAAGTTTTATTACTAGTGGTGATAGCCACGGTTTTATTTGCGGGATGTAACTCAAAACCGTCGGAAAGTGAATCTACGGGTTGGACTTCTGAAATACCTAACACAGAAGATGAAGCAGAACCTACGGAAACCCCTGTGGCTATAGAGGAACCTGATACAGAGGAACCTGATACAGAGGAACCTGATACAGAGGAACCTGATACAGAGGAACCTGATACAGAGGAACCTGATATAGAAGGCGAGGTTGATACGGGTTATAAATCAGTGGATTTAACCTTGGGTAGGCCGATGTCAGCCTTATATACATACACATATACTAATAATAGTGACCTGATAAGTGAAGTTACGCCTTCTACTAAGTACGAAGGCTTGTTTGAAGGTAGGTCTACTGAGGGTAAGAGTGTTTTATTAGCACCTGATTTCACGCCGTTAGAGTATCCAGACAGCGAGGATTTCAAGGTATTAGAGCCTTTTTTATTTGAAAATAATATATATTTTAGAGTAGCTGATATAAATACTGATTGGCAAGAGATTCCTGAGTGTTATCATAACCTGTGGTGGAAACCTCTTGGGGGTTATGCTGTTTTAGATATTGAGGGTAAAGAAAGTATAGTTTTTGGAGCTTTTGATTATATAGACCGTTTTGTTGAGGGTAAAGCACGTGCTTATAAGGTAGAGGATAATAATTATTACATTATAGATGTGACAGGAACCGTGTTAAAGACCTACCCGATAGCAGATAAAGTAGCTCCTTATAAGTTGTATCCTGATGGATTTATATACACTAGAAGTGATGTAGACACACATAGCCATGCTTTAATGTCATGGGATGGTACAGTTGTAATACCTTATGGAGTATATAAAGACGACTTTTTCCCTAAATATTTAGGTGACGGACGCTTTTTAGTGAATAATGACTTACTCTTAGACGGAACACAATCAGGTTTAATTCTGTATTCAGTGGATAAGAGTGTGCGTAAGTTACCTAAAAACAGTTATGATATTTTCACAGGGTTAGAAAATAAATTCGTGACAGGTATGATTACCAATGGTTTAGCGGGGCCTTTGGCTAAGTGGGAGTATATAGTAACAGATTATGAGGGTAAAACCTTAATAGAGCAAGGCAAGTATAGTTTCACCTTAGGTGGTTGGGGAGACGGATATGCTGTAGCACGGAATAAGTCAGGTAAGTTAGTTTTATTGGATAGTGCTTGTAAAGAAGTTGATTTACCTGAGTACATGGAACTTACAGGTCGTTATTCTTATGACGCTGCGTTATTTACTGTCAAGGTAACTAAGGATTTTGAGATGTGGCGTTATGCGAATGTACCTAGTCGTTATGATAATCCTGTGGGTGTAGTAGATAAAGAATTTAATTGGGTTATACCTCCGGGGGAGGTTGATTATTTAAGGAATTTACCTAAACAGACTATAAATATTTTAAGTGAATACAAGCAAGGGGAAGCGACTAAGAATAGTACATTTATACAGATACTCCCCTTAAAATAATAATAATAAAAGAAAGTTGAGGATGCAAAGCATGTTAAAGCGGATTTTTAAATCATTAGACAAAGNAGGTGTGGCGGTATTTATAGTGGGATGTTTGACATTGGTGCTTTCGTGCTTTCTAGCCTATGGGTTTGTTTCGTTTCGCTTGCATATATTTGGGATACTTACTTTATATTTTGGTGTGAAGTTTACATTTTCTTTTTTTGTAACAGCTGTGTATGGGTCTCTTTATAGGCAACGAACAGGTAAGAATAAAGACTTATACCTAGCAAATAAGGAGCGTTTAGATAAGCGTTTTGAGAAAATGTTTGCCGAGGATTATGAGGCTGAGGTCGCAGAGTATGATATAGAGGATGCCGAGTATATTGAGGCCGTTGACGAAGATATAGAGAACACCGAGTATATTGAAGCCATTGACGAAGATAACGAGAATGATAAGTAACAGAAACTATAAAATGTTTTTCAGGGAGGTTAGTTAGGTGCTTTATATTCAATTAGGTCAAGTAAACTTAGCTAAGGTACTTGATAAAAAGGGTCGTAATAAGGCTGTGGCGGCGAATTTAGTGCCTTTTATTACAATAGTGGCGTGTGTTAGCTTTTGGATTATAGAGAACAATCCTCGTGCTTTAACGCTGTTATTGGGTATATGTTTAGTAGTCTTATCCTTTATCATAGGGTTAAAAATACAGACAGCCGCTATTATAGAGTCAGTTTATAGGTGTAAGGACGGTAAAAATAAGACTATTTATTTAAAAAATAAAGCATTTTTTGATAAAAAGTTCAAAAAGTACGATAACAACGACAGGCCTTGCATAAAAAAGACACATAACCGATAAGGGGTGATGAGTATGGTAGACGAAAATATATTAGAGACAGAAGATAGTACATTAAGTTTAAAATCCGACGCCCCTGACGAGTTTTTAAGTAAGCCTAATACAGAAGCGGTATTAAAGAAAGCGGATTCTGAGATAGAGGACAGAAATGTATGTGTAGTTTTATCCGAAGTAGACAATGATGCTAAGTTAGTTATGAGCTTGCTTAGTCAATTAAGTAGGATGTGTCCTAGAAATCAAGTAAAGACTGAAACACATACAGTAGCTTTATTAGTGTTATTCCAAGTATCAAATAAGTTAGATAGGTTAGGTTTTTGTGACGAGCTTACAGCAAGTAATCTTGTATATAGGATATGTACACTGTCTGATGTGAATACAACCGTGTATAGGGAGTTTGGACAGCCTAATCAACGCAAAATAACTGCTGAAGATTTAGATAAACGGCCATTTCGCTTCTAACACAACGGCTTAAAGCCTTGTAAAATGGGGATTAACGAGATTTCCCCTACACAGTAAAGAAAATCGAGTTCTATTCGATACAGTAACAGGCCTTGCATAATTAGAGATATAATTAAACAAACAGAAAGGTGAGATTGAAATATGTCAGACTTACATAGAAAAGCACAAAAAATNGAAGTATCANTNGTTAAGTCGGTGCACCTTAGAGATTATGAGAATGAAGAATACANTTGTTCTTTATCAGCTACTTTCAATCGGGCATTAACCCCGGCTGAGGGAGCTGTTGAGATAGCGAAACTACAGGCTGAGGCAGACTATGCGATTTATAGTAATTTATATCAGCGTAAGTTGATAACCACACATGATTATAATGTGCGAGTAAATTCTATTAAAGAGCATTTGACACAGCTTGGGGTTAGCGAAGAAAATATACAATATATTCAAGGAGGTACTCAATAATGGGTAACGTAATTAACAAAGGCGAATTTGTAAAGGCTTTCGCCGAGAAGAATGGACTTTCTCAGAACAAGGCTAATGACACAATTAATGCTGTTCTTGATAGCATTAAGGCTGAGCTAGTTGCTGGTAACGCAGTTAATTTTACCGGTTTCGGTAAGTTTGACGTAGTTAATAGAGCAGCTAGAGAGGGTAGAAATCCCGGCACTGGTGAGAAAATCTTCATTCCTGCCACTAAAGCACCTAGATTTTCTGCTGGCAGAACTCTTAAAGACGCTGTTAAATAGTAAATTTGCAGCACTTTACTTGGAGGTGGCGACGTGAGTGATTTGATTAACCCTGTGGATAGTTTACTATCAGAGATGCGGGAGCATGGAGAGCGTTTTACCGAATATATCTTAACGGTGTTTGAGCGTTCTGATGTTTCTAAATTAGACGAGTTAGCAGCACTCCGTCGCTTTTCTTCTAAAACTTTAGCTGACCAAAAGGTATTTTATGTACCTAAGTCAGGGGCATCTTTAATGTTGCCACAGTTTCAAGATGAACTGCGTAGTTTCGGTGTTTTATCTGATAGTAATAGACCTGTGTTTTATGACAGATGGGTTATACCTATCTTTAACACCAAAGGACACGTAGTTAATCTAGTAGGTTACAGTCCAACAGCCAAAGACCGTTATTTATATGGTAGAACACCATTTTATGACCGTCGAAATACTTTATATGGCTTAGAAAACCTACATTTAGTTGACGAGTTAGGCTATGCAATTATAGTCGAGGGTATCACTGACGCCATACGTATACGAGATATGGGTTTCCCTAATGCGTATGCAATGTGTGGTACAGGTAATTCCACATTCATTTACGGGCAAGTAAATCGGCGAGCTAGTAAGGGAACAATACAACTCCCTGACCGAGATAAGGCCGGTCAGCGGGCTCAACAGAATTGGAAGTTTGATAACTCTGTAACTCTATGGGCCGACCCACAGTTTAAGGATATAGACGAGATGTGTAAAAGACATCCGGACGGTATCCGAGCTGTTACTAAGGCGTTGAATCGGATTATCGATTCGTTTGACACGGGTGATTTAACCCGTGATGCGCTTACGGTACGAGTTTCAAAGCTCGAAGATAGTGAATAAAACACTATTTTAGATAGTAATGAAATCTTATTACCTCATATTAGCGTAGTTTCGTAGTTTCGTAGTTTCGTAGTTTCGTAGTTTCGTAGTTTCGAAAAATCTTATTATCGTAAAGGAGAATTGAATTATGAGCGTAAATTTATTATCATTAACCTCTAAGAAGGTTACAGACGTCGCAACATTCATTAAGGAGAACGCTTCTGCTAACAAGTTAAGGTATTCGAATGAGGCCAATGTTACACACAGGCTGTTCTTCCCTACCTACAAGGATGAAGAAGGTAATACTGTTCCTTATGTAATGGCTGTTAATGTACATGCGTGGGGTTCCGGTTCCAATTATGACTCTTGCATTTGTACTAAGGGCGTTAAAGTTGAGGGTACAGCGTATGATGGTAGCTGCCCTGTTTGTGAGCGTTTAACTGACGCTTCCGACATTGTTAAGTATGTTAAGGCGGAGAAGGAAGCCGCTTGTACACTTGTTGGAGAGGCTAGGAAGACATTTATTGAGGAGCTTGACAAGAAGATGTGGAGAGAGCGTAAAGTTAGCTCTGCTAATACTAGATATTATGTAGCTCTTGTAAAGCTGAACTGCGATAAGGACGGTAAGGCTCTTGTTGACGGTTCAACTGATAAGTTCACAATCCATATTGCTTCTTGGACTAAGAACACTATGCAGAAATTCCTTGATGCTCTTACTATGCAAGACGACGAGCCTGAGATTGGCGGTCGTGAGTTCAAGATTAAGTACGGAGATTACAATGATGTTATGACTCGTGTAGGTCAGGCTCAGGTTTCCGTAGTTGATACTAAGCGTAGTATTGTACAGGAAGGTACCGAACTTTATGCTGAGATTATGAAGGCTATGGCTGATTTCGACTTCGCTCGTTCAGTTGAGTTATCCAGACCTGAGGTTAAGACTCAGTCTCCAGCGGAGATTAAAGTTACTATGAACTCTCTATTCAGAGAGTGGGATACATACAAGGCTAATTTAGCTGTTAATCCTGACGCTAAGTACCTTGAGTATTCTGCTACTGGTACACCTGCTACTGGTGCTACCGAACCTCCTACTGCTCCTACTGGTGCGATTGCCTCAGGAGCACAGGCTGGAACTACTGGCGGTGAAGTGAGCGTTGACGAATTAGACGAAGCTCTCGGGCTGTAAAGAGTGTAGCCATTTAATAAATCTAAATGGGGCGTGGCGTAAATTAAACGCCATGCCCCGTTTTTCACTATAATGTTTTAAGGGAGGTTAGGCATTGTGGAGTATAGTAAAGTAAAGACTATAAAGGTTGTAAATTTCCGTAGTATAGGAAATATTGAGATAGATATGTCCGATAGTCCAATCGTAGCATTAACAGGCTCAAATGAGAGTGGAAAATCGTCTATGTTATATGCTTTTGGAGCTGCGGCCGGTAATCTAAGAAGAACTAAACAAAATAGGTACATAAGAACGGGTACTGATGGCTTTGCAGTTTTAATAGAGTTAGAAGATGGAACTAAGGTGTTGCGTAAAAAGAGTAGTACTGTTAATAGTTATACTTTGGTTACAGCTGACGGACAAAGGCGAGATGCGACTAAGATTGATGTAGAAGTACCTGACTATATTGACGCCGTTATGGGAATGTTTCGTGACCCTGAGACTCGAGAGACTTTACAAGTACGCACCTGTAATGACCCGTTATTATTTGTTAGTACCACGGATGGTCAGAATTACAAGGCTGTTCATAACGCTATCAACAATTTAGACGTTCGTGAAGCGGCCATAAGGGCTAAGGCCGATGTATCGAAATTAACTGAGGCGGCTAATCAGAAACGAACTGAGGTTGAAATCTATAAAAAGCAATTATCTGAGTTGCCTTTGTTAGATACAGACTACTTAAAAGTAGTTTTATCTGCCCTAGAGAGAGCCAAAACCATATCAGAGAAGTTTGACGAGGCTAGAAAAAATGCTGAGTTAGTTGAAATCTTGGATGGTGTAGGCGATATTAAGAAGTTAAAGAAATGTAAAGAAGTAGACGTTAGTGCGGTGCGTGCGTTTTCCGAAGCTATGCGTCATTTAACCACTTATCGTGAGGCCGAAGTAGCAAGCTATGACGGTGCTGAACTTGTGGATATTACGCCTTTAACTCTATTTGAAAGAGGTCGTAAGTATCAAGCAGACGTAAATAAAATCAAAACTTTTGAAGTTCCTACTAGTGTGACAACAATAAACACGTCAATATTGCCTTTATTCGAAAAAGCGAAAGAGCATTTAGTTACAATGAATGAGGCTACGGCTAGTTATGATAAATTAACTGAGGGTATTAAGAAAGTTACAGCAGCCATAATGTCTTCCGGTATTAAAGTTGTATCTTGTGATAATTGCGGGCATGATATAGCTATTCCTATGGAAGCTTAGGTCATACGTGGGCCTATCTTATAAGTACAGTAAATAAATTAAGGAGGTAAGCCTTAGATGAATGAACAACTTATACAAGAGTTAGCTATGCAGATAGACGGTCAGATAGCACAAAGTTGTGGTAGTCAGGACCCTAACGCAAAGGGTAATTATATACTGCAAAAGTATCCACAAGTGCGAGGATGTGCTAATTATCATGATGCGGTAATGCTTTTAGCAAAAGAACAGGCGGCATTACAAATGCCTTCCCAAGCACCTGTAATGCCACAAGCGAACTACGGTCAAGGTGGTTTTGGTCAACCTACACAAGTAGGATTAGGTCAGCCTATGCAAGGTCAGCCTATGCAAGGTCAGCCTATGCAAGGGGGGTCTATGCAAGGTCAGCCTATGCAAGGATTTGGACAGCAAGGATATGGGGCAGTTCCCCCTAGTTTCGGACAGCCTACACATGGGTTTGGTCAACCACCGTCTCCGGGTGTATTTGGCACACCTGCTATACCTCAGACAGGGGTTCCGGGGTCTTCTCAGTTTACTGCGTTTCAACCACCTAAGGACACAAGTAAGAAGAATACAGATAAGATATTAGGTTTCATACCATCCTCTATATTTGCTGTACTCATCATAGGTATTATATCTTTTATTGTTATTGGCGGTATTATAGCGTCCATAGTTAATGCAACTAAGGGTAAGAAAACCCCACCTGATACGAATATTCCAGCGATTGAGCAACAAATAGAGCAGCCTACGGGTGGCTCAATCGACGATTTATTCGATTAGTTCGCTACACAAATAATGGTACACGAAAAGCAGTAGGTAATTATAGAACTTACTGCTTTTAATGTGCTTAGAAAAAGTGCATAGAATAGGCCTTACTTAAATTTAAACATAACGATGAAAGGGGTTCTGTTATGGGGCAGTTGAAATATTTTGAGTTGTTTGCTGGAACAGGTATAGCGGGAATGGGGATTGAGACAGTATTTCCTACNGCAGAGTGTGTAGGGTATTCTGAGATAGACCCATATGCCGTTAAGAATTATGATGAGAATCATCCGAGTAGGTTAAATTATGGTGATATAACTAAGATAAATGAGAAGACATTACCTGACTTTGATATTTTAGTGTTTGGGAGTCCTTGTACAGATATATCACAGGCAAATAGTAAAGGTGTAAAGGGCTTAAAAGGAGAGCAAAGTAGTTTATTCTACGATTCTGTGCGTATATTGAATTATAAACGTCCTAAATGGTTTATGTTTGAGAATGTGAGGAATTTGCTTTATTCTAATAAGGGTGAGGATTTAAAGATAGTGTTAGACCTTTTATCTGAAAATTATACTATTACCTATAAAGTGGTTGATACCAAGGATTATGGAGTTCCTCAAACTAGAAAGCGTATTTATATACTGGGGCAATTAAAGGAATTAGGCGTATTTGATTACAACTTCCCACCTGAAGTAGAGTTGACAATAAAGGCACAGGATTTACTTGAACCACAAGTAAGCGATAAATACTATCTTTCCGAGAAAATGAGAACATATGTGTTAGACCAAGGAGAGAAACGTTATAACTTTTCTGTTAAAACCGACTTAGATATAGCTTGTACATTAGTGTCTACTATGCATAAGATGCATAGAGCTGGTATAGATAATTACTACCACACAGAGTATAGGCCGAAGGGAAAGACGAATTTAAGGCGACTTACACCTAGGGAATGTGCTAGGTTACAAGGATTACCAGATACATATAAGATAGTTGTCAGTGACACGCAGGCATATCGCCTATTTGGAAACGCTATGAGTTTAAATGTCGTCACAGCATTAATGGAGCAGTTAAAGATGTTTATAGAGAACAATGTCTAGGTTTTATCGGCAATAAAGGGACATTTTATGTGCCTGTCGTAAAAATAGTTAATGCTAAACAAGAAAGGAGCGTATTGATTGAAGATTTTAATTTATGGTGATATTCATTTAGGTACACGTAATCGTGCAAGACATAGAAGTTATCCAGATGAATCACTACATTACTTTGAGTTTATAACAGAGCAAGCAGAACAGCTTAATGTAGACGCTATTGTAGGTTTAGGAGATTTATCTTACGGTAATTTTAGTAATTTAAAATATCGTGACATTGTTGAGGATTTACTAGACCGTCAGTTTAAGCAAACAAAAGGTAACCGTTATGAGTTGAGAGGAAATCATGATATTACGGGTGCGGGTTATTCAGAGTATGACTTCTACACGTCTAGGGGTAAGATTAAGACAGCAACTCAGATAGTAGGAGAGAAAGTAGTTGTCGATATGTTAGAGTACGGTGACCCAGCTAAGTATACCGAGTCGGGTGGTTTAACTATAGACCAAGATAAGAGTAAGCGACATGTAGTACTGTGTCATGACTTCTTGCAATTCAGGGATTCTAAGCTAGGTGGTTATGGCGACCCTTATATAATCGAGGAATTGTCCGGGTTTAAGGGTGCTGATTGGATAATCTGCGGACATATTCACGAGATGTTGTCCGATAAAGGAATGGTTAAGGGTGGCAACGAGTGTTCATTGTTTTATCCGGGGGCTATGACAAGGCCAATCACTAAGGGTGACATAATGGAAAAGGCAGCTATCGTAGTAATTGATACCGATTTAGCTGAGAATTATGTGAGTATTTATGAGGTAGATTTATTACCTATTGATGTAACGTATGATTTACAGCGTGTAGCCAAAGCGAAGGCTAGTCAGATGCGTAAGCAAGAATTAGTGTTAGCTGCGGGAGAATTACGAACTGCTGTTAGAAGTATTACACCTGATGGTAAGCGACGTACAGCTTATGACATTATTAACGATAATAAACAAGTATCTATTGAAGTGAGGGATAAGGCTTTAAGTTACTTTCACGCTGTAGGAACCGAAGAATAAGGGAGGAGAAGTGTAGTATGGGAAAGTATGAACCGAATTATAAACCTTTATTGATAATGTTAGTTTTGGTTCCACTGTTGTTGTTTGGTATTTTCACTTGGAGTACTGTAAATATGTTTGAAGCCCGTAAGGAGGTATCTGATATCTTTCAGGCGTATGTGGTAAGGGCTGAGGAAGAACAAGGATTAACGGAGACGGCTAAGATAGGATTAGAGTATGCTATAAAGCAGCTAGGTTATGATACAGTCGAAATAACAGTACCATTGACTAAGGAAAGCGAAGCGTACCCTATTTTAGTGAGTGCTTACAAGTATAATCTTAGAGGTGGTATAGCAGATACGTTGGTGCTACAAGAAACCATATATCTTACTTCTACTGAGTGACCGTAAAGTAGTTGTGGGATATGACTAGATAAGTCAGTAAAATAATACAATATAGATTTTAAGGAGGTAATTATAGTGGCTATATTAACACAAACACAGGTATTAGCTTATAACAAGAAAGTAACAGAGGCAAAGGAAAAGGCGTCACAGGATAAAGCACGTAAGGAATTAGCTGAGAAAGAACTAATCCGTACCTGCGGCGAATTATCGGATTTATTGGGTAAGAAAATCACTCCTGAAAACTTAGAGTCTGAATATGAGGCGTTTATGTCAGAGGCTCAAAAGACAATGGAAAGTGGAGTTAAGATACTTGAAGGACTTGAATCTGAGCAAACCGAGGCATTGGCTAGTGGTGCGACGAATACAATACCTGAGGAACCTGTACATACACAGGTTGAAACAACAGCAACGGAAGTAACAGACTCAGGTATAGATTTAGATGATTTACTGGGACTGTAGATGTGTACCACAATAAAAATAGGCGGTGAATTGATTATGTTTATACGAGTAGAGCCCGATTCTTTGCGTACTTCATTACAAGCATTGCGTACCCTATATTCTAGTGATGACGACGTATTTTACAGCGTAGAGAACGGAAAAATGATTATTGAATCTGTGGGTGGTACGCATCGCTTTTATATTGAGTTTCCTATAAAAGGCGAGAAAGATTTACCTATGCAAAAGACTACCATAGGAACATTAACACAGTTATTAACTATGCTAGGTGAGTATCCTGATTTATTACTTACTGAGGCAGCTATAACAGGAAGTGATACGTCACAGGCTATATCATTAAAAGTAACTAAGCAGTTAAAAGAGGGTAAAAATGACCCTGTTGATTGTTTATCATTATCAAAGATAATGTTGGTTATGAATCTCACTGATTCGGAGAAAGAAAAGGTATTACAAAGCCGAGCGACCTATACAGGCGACCTTTTATTCGAGTGTCCTGCTGCGGTAAGTGTAGCGGCACAGAAAGCTCACATATTAAAGGCTGACGGTCTTTATTTAAGAGGTAAAGTCATATATTGTTCTAGTGGTGACGGTGTTTGTAGGGTGAGAGTTCCTGAAATGGACGAGAACCTTAAACAGAAGATAGACGCTGAGTTTGCTTATAACGTAGTAAAATTAGGGGCCGAAAAGTATGATTTCTATGATGACCATGTAGAGTGTACTGTTGGAGATGTACTGTTCAAAGTAGGTATACCTCGTAAAGCTGTGGATAGGGATATATCTGCGGATATCCTAGATTTATTTGATACGATAGATGCAGACGATGTGCGTGTGTATTGTAAGGAAGTGCGTTCTTTACACGGAACAGGACCTCTACGTATCTTACCTAATAAGACTATGGTGGTAGATAGTAAGGCAACTATTGGAGCACCTTATATATTACCATTGAAGGATAATATATTTGAGTTGCGAGAATCTGAATATTCTGTTAAACAGCAATCTGTAACAGTATCTTATACTGTAGCACAGGCGGCCGGTGACGAGTGGACTGTGGGATTAGGCTTACATAGAGGTAAGGCGGTTGCTAAGGTATCAGGTGATTGTGATATACTATTCAATGCGTATTCATAGAAAGGACGGTGAGTATAGATGATAATGACACTAACAGAAGCGTTCACAAAATTAGGCAAGATTATGCCTGTATACAATAAACTCGCCGCCGTTATCTTGAAAGTAGAAGGTGGGGTTTTAACTGTAAGTGGTGTTGCCCGAGGACAGAGCTTTAGATTTACAACAGAGATAAAAGATAAAGACATAACAGATTTCACTATAACTGTTGCACCTGACGTATTAAGTCAAGCATTAAAGTTAAATGTCACAGATATCAAATATAGTAATGGTTCTCTGATTGTTACAGGTATCTTTGGTACAAGTGCGAGTGCACCTGAGATAGAGATAAAGTGTGACGCAGTAATAGAGGCGTTAGCTACTGATGTAGCCAAGTTAGACCAAAAGATTTATGAGTATGTAGAAGTGTTAGAAGATGGTACTGAAATATGTAATGCTTTGGACGTACTTAAGCCTTGGCAGGCGTTAGCTAAGTGCGGTAGGCGTATCTTTATAACAGAAGATTTAGCTTATTCAACAAGTCCATCTACAAATGCTTTTTATGTGAAAGAGAAGGCTTGCCAGAACTTACCTGAAACGACTGAGCCATTGCAAGCTGAAAGTACCTTTGTAGCAGAAGTTGCAGCAATACAACAAGCTTTTGGTATCGAGAAATTTAACATATACACTATGAATGAAGGTACAGTGTTCATAGCTTTATCGGAGGATAAAAAAGTGTATGCTGTTGAAGGAGCTCCCGTGCGTATTGAGAGAAACACTCTTGATAGGATTAAACGTAGATACGCAGATGTGTGTGAGTTTGATACACTTACATTACCTCAAAGTGCTGTTAGGGATATATTGCAGACAGCTGCGGATAAAGAAGATGTGAAAGTACACACAGAGCAAGATAGTTTAGTCTTCTCATCAGGTGCCTTTGGTAAAATCAAAGTAGATACGAGTACTTTTGATTGTGAGTGCGAGGTTGCACGAGAGCATACTATCCTAGCTTTAAGTGCTTTACCAACTGAGGCAGAGATGGTGTTCGGATATGGGGATAGTGAAGCTCGTAACTTCATTTCCTTTACAGCTTCAGATGTCACTATAATCGTACCTGTACAGGATATAACCGAGATATAAGTCGATTTATCAGCATATAAGGCGGTTATATGACAGAGTATATTTTGTTATATAATCGCCTTTAAGATAAGACAAAAAGGAGAGCATTGAATTGAGTGAATATAATAAGTTGTTGTGGTTTATATTTGTGGTTGCTTTGAATGGACTTATTGCCCTTATAATCAGTGAAACTAAAACTAAAATATTGAAATTGATTATGTCAGTGTTTTTCGTTTTAGGTTTGTTAGGTGTATCTATCTGTTGGGTATACTTTGATTTTTGGAGATAAGGAAGGAGGGCATTGAATTGAGTGCTTCTAATAAGTTGTTATTGCTTATATTTATGGTTGCTTTGAATGGACTTGCTTTGAATGGACTTATTGCACTTACAATAAGTGAAACTAAAATTAAAAAATGGAAATTGAATATGGCTGTATTTTTCGTTTTAGGTTTGTTAGGTGTGTCTATCTGTTGGGCATACTTTGTTTTTTGGAGATAAGAAAGGAGTGTACAGGTATGAGTGATTTAAGCTTAACGGCTGAGATAGCAAGTAGTGTTGAAACCTTAAAAACAGCATTACAAGCACAAGAATTTCGTAAGCAGCAGGTTGAGAGATTGAAAGAGCGTGCAGCTGAGTCTGAGGACAAGGCACAAGAACTTGAACAGGAGCAAATGGTTGTAGAGAAAGCACTACGTTTAATCATTGAGGCCGGGGATTTAATAGCTGAGGATAGTTACCGTTTTATTATGCGTTCAGTCAATAGTTTGTTAGAAAAGATGTTCACGGACTGTACTCGTCAAATAAGACTTACACAGAAAATGGTAGGTAAAAACCCTACATTATCCGTGGAAGTAATAGCAGACGGAGAAGCTCGTGATTTAGCAGAATCTAGTGGACACGGTATAGCTCAAATAGTGTCCTTAGTATGTGTGATTTGTTTAATAGTTTTAAACGGGTCACGCAGAATAGTTGTACTTGACGAGGTTTTAAATGGTGTTGCTGTTCAAAATCGTCCGGCATTATCCGAGGCATTGTGGGCTTTCACAGAAATAGGTTTCCAGTTCCTTATATGTGACCATGCGTTTATTCCTGACGGAGCAAAAGTATATCATTTCGTGAATAATGACGGTACTAGTTCCATAGAGAGTACATATATACAGGGTGAGCAAACAGCTTAAGGAAGAACTAAAAGATAAATCGGGTATGTTTGAAGGAAAGCATACCCGTTTTTATATGTCGATTTACGGGAAGTATTTTTGTTGTGTGGTGCCTGTTGTAAATTAATTCAAAGCAGTAAGTAAATATGAGGGTGAATATAGGCTTACGGATAATGGAGGAGGGTTTAGACTATGGCAATGAAGTCATGTGACGCAGTTTTATTTGTAGGACGGTTTAATCATATAACTAACGGTCATTGTATAGTTATAAATAAAGCGTTAGAAATGGGCGATAGAACATTACTTTTATTTGGTTCTGCTCAGGAGTCAGGAACATTGAGAAATCCGTTTGATGTGAAGACACGAATGGATATGGTACAGGAGATATATGAGGAAGACATATTACGTGGGCGTTTAATTATTGCCCCACTTACGGATATGTCACACGAGAGTGACATACCTGAGGATGGTGCGTGGGGCCGGTATGTTTTAGAACACGCAGTTAGGTATTTACATAAGATACCTGAATTAATGATATACGGTAATGATGATAGTCGTTCAAAATGGTTTGATTTGAATGACATTAAGCATATAGATGAGTACATTATATCCCGACAGCGTAATCCCATAAGTGCTACTAAGATAAGGGAGTTGCTATTATACGATAAGCGTGCTGAGTGGAATGAAAATGTGCATCCTAGAATACATAAACATTATGGACGCTTACGAGAGGAATTATTAGCGGCTAGACCGTATCGTGAGGCTTTTGAGAAGATTATGAAAGGGGTGACTACGGATGTTATCTTGTGATAGGAAAAAGGAAACTACGCAACCTTGGGGGTGTTGTATGATACTCTATAATCCTGACACTCCTAATAAAATGCTTGTGTGTAAACGAGCTCCGGGAGAAAGACAAGAGCCGGGTACTTGGGGTTTTGTAGGTGGGAAAGTAGATATGGGTGAAACGGCAGCTGAGGCTGTTATCCGAGAAGTACAAGAGGAAATAGGCATTACAGTAAACCATTATAAGTATATAGGTTCTTTTCAGCTTGAGGATTATACTGATTTTATATTTGCTTGTACTACATGGAGTGGTGAAATTGTGCTTGACCCTAATGAGTGTTCAGATTATGCGTGGGTTACTAGGGAGGATTTACGAAACCAGATAGTGTGTGACGAGCCTGCGACTATATTTTCGTTTACTCAAGCGTCCTTAGAGTTTTACGATAAGTGGTGTGACATGCACAGTAGTAAGGGCGATATAGGAGGCTATAGAAATGAGTAAGAAAGTAACAAAACAAACAGGTAGAGTATACACACCTAAGTATTTAGTAAAGAATATACTTGACCTCTGCGGGTATGTAGAGGGTGCTTGNATATTAGATAAACACATTATAGATAACAGTTGTGGTGATGGGGCAATTCTAACTGAGGTGGTGAGTCGTTTTATCCGTACAGCACTTGCTAAGAATATCAGTAAGTCACAGATACAAGACATATTAGCTACCTATATACATGGTATAGAGTTAGATAAGCAAGAAGTTGAGAAGTGTAAAGCCAATCTTACTGCGATAGCTACGGACTTCGGAATCACAGACGTTGTGTGGGATATTGTGTGTGGTGATGCTTTAAATAATACAACATATTTAGGTAAAATGGATTTTGTTGTAGGTAATCCACCGTATGTAAGGGTACACAATCTTGATATAGACACGGAGTTTTTAAAGAATAACTACTCATTTGTCCGTGGCGGTATGACTGATTTGTACTTAGCATTTTATGAATTAGGTCTTTATATGTTGAACGATACAGGGGTATTATCTTATGTAACACCTAGTTCGTTTTTTAACAGTAAGGCCGGGAGATATATGCGGGATTATATTACTCACGCAAGAAGTGTTAAAGCTGTTGTTGATTTAGGTCATTTTCAACCTTTTGGGGCAACTACATATGTTACTATTATGCTTTTAACAAAGCATGAGAACTTAAGTGTAGATTACTATACCTATGAGAGGACACGGCAAGAACCTAAGTTCGTAAGTAGATTAAGTTATGAAGATTTTCTATTGAATGATGGTACTTTTGTATTTCATAACAATGATTTAGTTAATAAAGTTTCTAACTCTGAGGGGGTAAGGAAATTATGTGTAGTTAAAAACGCTTTTACAACGCTTTTAGACGAGTTTTTTATCTCTGACGAGTTTCCATTCACCGACTACGTTATACCTGTCTTAAAAGCGTCCACAGGCGTTCAGGAGCTATGTTTATTTCCATATGACACCTCAGGGAAAGTTATTCCGTATAAAGTAATGTGTTGTAATGCTGAGATACAGAAAAGATACCAGAAATATAGAACTAAGTTGCTGAATCGAGATTTATCTATGAGAGCAAGTTGGCACGAGTTTGGTCGTATACAAGGTATTAAAGATGTTTATAAGAATAAATACGCTATTAATAATCTGATTCGAGACGAGAGCGACGTTAAGCTAGTAAATTGTCCGTCGGGAACGGGAGTATACAGTGGATTATACATACTAACTGAGGTAGCTGAGGAGAAATTAAGAGAGGTACTTATCTCAAAAGACTTTGTTACATATATACATTCCCTCGGTAAGTATAAGAGTGGGGGTTATTATACCTTTTCGTCTAAGGAGTTACAGCTTTATTTGAATTACATGCTTTCTCAGGCTACGTTACTTGATTAGGATGTAAACTTAAACTGGGCCTATTCGTTATTGTGTAATAATAATAATTAGGAGGAGGCGACTTNAAATGCGTTTTAGATTTAATAAAAACACCGTTATGGGTGCGTGTATNGCTCTGTCAGGTATAATTTTAGTAGCTTTTGCGTCATATATCATAACAGGTATAATACTTAAAGCAGACGTACCCATAGTCAGGAATTTAACGCAACCTGAGGTGGTTTCGCCTGTAAATACAGATGCTTCTTACATAGTTGATATGTGGGAGGATATGAAAGTGTATCAACCGACACCTTATGAACCCCTGTTCACTGACGACGAAACAGAGGATGAGTTTTATACACGAATGTCGGACATTGATAGACGGTCTTTACATCAGCTCGCACAAAAATATCCGGAGTTACTGGTGAATGGCTTATCTAATATTTCGTTTGATGTGACACAAACCCCTGTATCTCAGCTACTTGACTCTGAAACTGATGAGAAGTTAAAGACTGATTTATTGGCGGGAGTTGTAAAAACAAACGAGGGTCATCCTATCTTAGCAATCGACGGTACGAAGTCAATGCTGCTTATAGGTGTGGAGATTAATGATACAGACGGTTTTATGGCCATTTCTTATGATAAATCGAAAGTAAAGTTATCTGTAACCTCAACAGCTTTTGAAGGTTGGTGGGGAACAATGAAAGACCATATTAAGCAGAATGACGGAGCTGTGGTGGCAATTCCAGCTAACAACTATACATATAATGCTAGAGCAGGATATGGAGTGGTTGCGGGAGGGTTTTTAGATACAGCTATACCTCGTTATAAGATGTCAGGTAACATGTCTTACTATATGGGTTTTACTCGTGACGGAAATTTTGTGGTAGGGGATAAAGCACGTTATGGGTGTATTAATTTTTCAGAGGGTTTAGGTGTTCTTTTACAGGACGATGAAATACCTATAATAGAGGTAGTGCCGAAGACAGAGCAAGATAAATTATTTGAATTGCTTGCCTCTTATATAAAAACCACGGGTGAAAATCCTGAGGATGAGGGGTATGACGGAGTTGCGGTGATACAAGAATTTATAGAAACCTTTGATAATAATTTGATGAAAGCAAAAGCGTCTTGGGTAATAAAAAATAAAACTATTGAAGACGCCTACGCTAATAAGCTAGTACCTGAGGATACGTTAGATATACTCACCTACGCACAAGGATTAGAATCAGGTGCGGGCATAAGCAAAGAATTAAAAGAAGCAGTACAGTTAATAGAAGTGTGTGATAGTTTTGGTGCGTCACATTATGTTCAGGATACGTCACCTGTACGGAGTGCCTATAATGCAATAGGACAGCGAGCAACAGATGGAGCGATAGTTTTATTTGGAATAGGTGGAGCTAAGAGACCGGATTCTAGGAATTTACCCGGAAATGGTGCTACGGTAGATGAGATGCAACAATTACTTTTAGCGTATAATGTAACTAATGCGGCTATCACTACNTCAGGTGACCGTGTAGGTTTTGGTTGGAAAGACCAAAGTTTACTACATGTGCAGGATACTACTTCTGAGGGAGGTCGTTCCTATGGTGCGTATATTTTAAAATAGAATTAGAGTTGGGCCTGTATAGTCTATAAATAAAGGTATGGATTGTACAGGCTTTTTGTGTGCGAACAGGCCGGTGAGGTTTATAGTATAAAATATAGATAAATAATGTGAAGGAGTGAGGTCAGTATGGTACAAGGAACTATGGGGCAACCACCTGTACGTAAAAAGATAAGTTTGGCGAGTGGGTTTGCAAGTGCTATTAACCTTCCTAGACATATAGATGTAGAGGGAGATTTTCCTTTATACCCACACGGCGTGGATAGTAAGATACAGATGAAGCGTTCACTTGGTTGGTATAAAGCTGCGGAGAGAACTTATAACTCCCCAAGCAATGCTCGTGTCGTTTGTTTGAGTAATGACGGAGCAAATGTGCTTTATTGGGTAAAACCTATTAAGGACAATAAAATGATAGGGCTATTAGAATTAGCGAGTCCTTATGTATTTGATAAAACAGCTAAGAAAGGTGTAGAGCAGCATATCAATGCTCAGCAGTACACTTGGGATAACGCTGGATTACAGTCACTAGTTAATCCTGTTGTACTTAGTAATATTGAGGAATTATGGGTATCTGCGGAGATATTTAATTGTGATATGTATAGGCCGTATTATAATCAACTTTGTAGTTTACAGCCCGGACAAGTGGCAGGCGTTTCGTTCCTAACTGAGGTGTTAGAAAAGGAGATATCTACGGGTTCTAAAAGTCGTACTATTGCGGCTACATTTCCATTACTTCGTGCGATTGTAGTTGTGAAGACGGTGACTAATTCACCTGTACAAGATTTCCATAGATGTGCCCTACGTACAAACGAAGTTAAGAACATACTTGAAACAAAGTACCCTCAACAGCGTAGAACTATAGGCGAAAACTCTGAAATTATGCAACAGTTAGCACAGAAAACTGGTTTCGGTTTTGCTGTACAGCCTATTCCTACAGGTGATATTTTAAAGTTCAGTCTTGGGGATTATAAGTACGACCAAAGGGTTTTATCCGGTGTGAGAGAAAAGCTTTTTGCTAAGTATAGCCCACAAGTAACAGAGAGTGTAACTACTCAGCCTACAAACACAGAAAACGCTAGGATTAGTGAGTTACTCACTAAAATTCGAACTGTTGGCGGTAAAGTAGTCGAACGCTATGAAGGTGTACGAGATGGTCTTGATGCGGAGAGTTGTGCTGCCCTAATTAAAGAAGTTGAGAAAAGCAAGTTAGGGTTTGACATTTTGCACACTGAGTTAAAGACACTCCTAGGTAAATTAACTGATACAGACGCTAGTGATACTCGACGTAAGGAACAGATTGCAGAGGAAACGAATACCGAAATTCTCAATGTCCTTAAAGAATTGTATATAAAAGCAAAAGCATTACGTAGTGTACCCGAACCCGAAGAAGAAACCGAGGATAGTTCGGTGTCGTTGGCGGCTATAATACAGTCTATGGAGGATAATTCATATAGTCCAAGTGAAATCAAAAGGGCTTTATGGGCTTATAAACAAAGTAATCCAGAGTTTGTTTTGAATCAGGTACAGACGTTACCTAAGGATATGTATGATAAATATGCAGCCGCATTAAAATAGAAAGTAAAGAAGGGAGTGTAGCTATGATGAAACCTGAAGTACGTATTCCAGCACTCGGTGAGCTTGGTAGAGTACCCATGAACCTTTTATCGGGGTTTATTACTAGTGCTTTTAATGGCTCTGAACTTGATAAAGAATACGTAGATAAGTATAAAAACGGGTATACTGCGTATCTGTGTGATGATGCATATGCCACTGTGTTAAATGCAGTTAGAAATAATGTTGAACTTACACAACAAGCTAAACAGTTATGGTCTGCTTTAAAAGAGGCAGGTTATATAAGTTCTGAGTATGACTTAGCTTCTATACTGAACTCGGGAGAAATGGCCTTTAAGCCGTCTGATTCCGATGTGTTGCCTGATGACGCTGACGATAATAAGTCTACGATTGTGTTGGATGCTGACGATAAATTCGTTTTATCGGGGCATTGTCAAGCGGTTTTAAATGCTTATAAGATGCTCTACTCTAATGTTTTTGCGTCTAAGCCTCCTTTGGGAGCGTATGGCTTGTGTCCGGGACATTCCACCTATCTTAAGGGTGCTATTTATACCCACTCAGCAGAGAAAGGGCGAGACATTTATCGTAGTCCTGATGTTGGGGGTCTAAGCAGTATTAGAGCACTTTACAGAGGTTTAGGATTAGACGTATTAACCGAGAGTAGTAAGTGGAGTGCGCTTGAACTTGGAGCCGACAATTCCAGAATTTACTCCGTGCGATATATGGGTCGTTTTGCAGCTAAGGTAGTAGACGCAGCTAAGGGAACAGCCACTAGTTCAAAAGAGTTTTGGCAACAATTAAGTGACTGGGTTGAGAAGAAGTTACTTTCAGTTTACGAAGCTTATTTAGGTCAAGGTTTGGATGAAGCTTGGCTTGCGGTAAGTCGCGCTAGTAAGAATTTAGTCAATGCTTTTATTGTAGAAGAATGTGACATACGAGTATCTAATTTACTTTTAGTTAAGGTCTGTGCACCGTCGGTTAATATAGGTACGGGTGAGACTGTAATGAAAGAATTAGAGCAACGTATGACAGCTATGGGGCAGCAAAACATAGCTATTAGAGCAATCGAAGCTTCTGATAATAACACAGGCTTTACCGTCTACACCATAGCTATGGCACTAAATGATGTGTTAGAGGCCGACGCACCAAGTTTTGCGTACCAAGCGTGGGACGACGCCCTATCCACAGGCAAGAGTATCTCTGAGGTCTTAGGTACCCATAATGTTATATTTGGTAGGCACGCAGATGGAACACAGCGTACCTTTAATTTAGCCGACCAAAACGGTAAGGCACATAATATGGCGGTTATCGCCGGGGCCGGTTCAGGTAAAGGACTTACAACCTTAGCTACGGTGGGTGCGGCGGCGGCCCGAAAAGAACCGTTGTTTTATTTGGACTGTAAACCTGAAATGTCTTCTATATTACGAAAGTTTATGGCGGACCACGGTAAGGCTGGGCGTGTCTTTGCTTATGACGGACAGGCGATACAAATACAATTAGACGAACAAATTCCGGGTTCTAATGCAAAGAAGTATAAACCTTTTGAATTACCTTACGATATCGTGTTGAGTGACGCAGCGAAGAATGGTCTTGCTATTTGTAAAGCCTTTGCGTTGTTACTAGCAACTATGAAATATTTATCCGTAGAGATGCCGGAAGACCAGAAAGATAGATGGGCTACAGTTGGGTATTCAGGTGTGGGTGGTCTTGCTGTATTTGACGAGTTACAGCTTATGAACACATTAGCATGGCTTCCTATGAAGACAGCAGTTGAGAAGATACCTAACACCAAAGATAAGAATCCCGAGTATGCTGCTTATGTGAAAATGTTAAAGGCGTATGTAACAGCTTCTGAGGAAAATATCACGGGAGCAGCTAACGCGTTGCTACGTTATTCACCTATTAGTACATTAAGTTTGTTCCAAGACTTTAAGTATGTAACTGCGGATAAACCAGTTTTCCAAGGGTTATTTAGGTTACAAAACTTAGTAGGTAGAGTAGGGGATTCAAGTAACGATAAAACTCGAAGAATAGCAAACCCAAGATTGTATGACGCTTTAGCTAAGCGTAAGTGGGCCGTTGCTCCATCTGCTGCAAATGAAGTAGATTTATCTACTCTCTCTAACCCAATTAAGCCTTACTTAGTGTTTGGTACACCGGGTGACGTTAAGGGGTATCAGAAGTCAGATGCTTGGAACGCTTTACCTGAGGATTATAGAGCGTCACTTGACGAGAGTAAGCTGAATTTTATCGGCTTATTAACACACCCTGATTATAATATTGACTTAACAGAGACTTTGGCGGCTGGTTATGATATAGCACAGCATATGTTAAATATAGCGGGATTTGGTGGAACAGTAGAAGATTTCATAACTTCGTTCCAACCCGAAGCTATGATTGGCTTTGACTATTCAGATTTATATAAAAAGGCATTTAAGACTTATGCAGCTATAAAGTCAGGTGAGATAGAGTACACGAATCCACCAATAGCGGGTACTGGCCCTACACCTACGCCATTTGTTGTAGGTGGTGACAAGACAAAAGGAGATTATGCTAGTAAGACCAACGCTGAAACTCCTGAGAAGGAAGGTGAGGGAGCTCCATTACCGTTTGATAATTTAGATGAAGAAATGGGAGCACCTAATAAAGCTGTTGTGGGCGACCCTTTTGGAGCTGAGACTAAGGTACCTGATATTAATATACCAGAAACCCCTAGTGCTGAAATGCCTGATATTATACCTACTAACAATAGTGAAGACATACCGAATACTAATCCGATAAATGAGATGGGTGAGGGTATTCCTAAGGAAGCGGTTGAAGAAGTGCGTGCTGCTCAAACAGGAGGTTGGACACAGCCACAGCCACAGTCACAGCCACAGCCACAGCCACAGCCACAGCCACAGCCACAGCCACAGCCACAGCCACAAGGAGGTCAAGAACAAGCTAGGAATCCTGCGTTGGCACAACCTTTTCCACAGTTCCAAAGTATCTTCCAAAGACAAGCACCTCGGATACAGCAACAGACTATACAGTATCAGCAGTTATATGGAAAACCGTGTGTTTATGCGGAAGATGAGGGTGTATTCTTTGTACAGGACGACAGTGGTCTGCTTCAACCTGTAAGTGGTAGGTATGCTGTGGCTCCGAATATCGTTGAGAGTGTGTATCAGAATCAGCGTAGGGCTAATTACGCTGTTATGGATAATGGAGAACTGCCTTTTAAAGAAAAGCCTAACGGGGAAGTAACTACTGATGTACAAGCCGCTTATAGCTATGGCACCCCTGTGAACGGACCTCAGGTGGTATTTAAAAATAAAATGAAACCTATATACCCTGATATGTCTGTTAAGAAGCTTGAAAGTGCGTTAGCACAGCGTTGGTATGCTTTAATGGTAGCGGGAGGTAAGGTAGTAGGAGGTGCTAATTTAGTTGTACGAGTAACTATTTGTGAACAGATGCTTTATGTGAATGGTTTACCTATTCCTGAGACTTCGCATATTATCAGTAGTTCAGGTTTGAAAGTCACAGATTTAGTGAATTACGAGGAGATGTTTAGGTATTTTAAATCCTTGAAACAGCTTGACCTAGATTACGTGGCTCGTATTTCGTTTGGTGCTTCATATAGTAAACCGTCCATACCGTTTACTAAGTATAAATCCTTGCAAGTAATTAATTTCAGCGGCTCTGACGGAAAGATAACGCAATTTACACGTCAGCATGCGGCCCAACAGTTACAAGTACCTGAGGATAGGTTATTATCACGATTCAACACTTGGACGGCGTTTGCGTCACAAGTTAATAAGGGTCAGACCTCAGCGTTTTGTAAGCCGGGTAATCGTCTACGTATGGCTGATTACACTAAGCGATTAGCTGTGGGGGCATTTGGGCCGGGGTCTACTTGGAGTAAGAAACGTAGAGCTTTTGGTGCAATAGCTATGTTAGGTTGTGCAGCTGGCACAGTAGTCACAGGCGGTATACAAGCGGCACGGGCTGCAAGGGTCAAACATAGATAACAACATAATAACTACTAATCAAGTACAGTTATGTATCTCATAACTGTACTTTTTTATAACCACTAGACAGGCCTTTATTAAAGCAATATAAATAAATAGAAATTAGACTTTAGCTTAAATAATGTGTCTTTATACGCCTAAACAGGGTAAGTAACAGACACTTATTCTTTTCAAATGTAATAAGACAGACAATTAGCGAGGATGTGGGAAATTGAATAAAACTGTTAGGGCAGCCTTAAACATTTTTGGTCTTAGTAAGTTGCCCAAGACACAAGACGAGTTAAAGGCGGTATATAGACGGCATGTGAAGATGACGCACCCTGATAAGCATGGAGGGGAAGCAGATGCTAAGCCTTTTCACCGTGTAAAGAGAGCTAGGGAGGTTTTATCCGAGGCGATAGACATTGCTGATATACCGTGTGTATGGGTTAAATTCGGGGAGGGTGAGCCACAACAGGCGAAAGTAGTAAAGAAATCTCAGATAGTAGGAGATTTCCAAAGTTCGTGTAAGTTTGTGGTTGCTTTGCATTGGTTTTCGGGTATGTACATACAAGTTGAAGACGGAGAATGGCTTGAAGTGACTGAACCTAAGGATTTTAGTTTAGGTGATATTTTGGTATGCTTTGTATAGATTTTGGCGGGCCTTTCATAAAAATAGTTATAAAAGAGAACAAAAAAGGTAAAAGGTGGTATATCGTATGAGAAAAAAGAGAGATAAAGCTTTAGATAGATTAGACAATCAAGCTATGACGGAAAAAACACAGGAAAGTATGGATAGGGAAAAAGTTCTTGAGGTAGTTCCTGATTTAGACGAGTTGTTAGCTAAGGTTGTACAAGAGATAGAGGATGAAGACAAGTTAGAGAATGAATTAATAGCAGAGATAGGCACTCAGCCAGACGCACATACAGATAATAACGTAGATAAGAATGGTAATAAAGACCGACCTAAGGTGATGTATTACGACGACTTGCCTGCATATGGGGACGATGATGACCCTTTACAAGAGATGCAAAAAGAGGACGAAACATTTCGAACTAAGAAAGTGGCGGGAATTAGGGGTCGTTTATATTTATGGCGTATGGACGTAGCGGATTCTATACGCAGATTATTTCGAAAACCTAAGAGCAATCCCGAGGAACAGGTTACACATGCGGAAAAAGTTAAACCCAAGGCTCGACATACCTCTAAGAAACAAAAGGGGTCTCGTAAAGACTTGAAGCAAAAAGCTAAGGCAGTTATAAAAGCAGAGCGTGAGAGACTCTATAATCAGTTTTTAAATCACTTACTGCTTTTGCTTGTAAATGGTATAGCTGTGGGGGGATTATTGCTTGCGGGATTAGATTATTTTCTCGTCGCCCACATACCTGAGCGAAGTCCTTTAATATTATATTTACTTTTAGGTATTACAGTATATAGCTTGATTTATTGGCTTGTAACCTACAAGAAAAATAAGAATATTGAAGGGATGCGTTTTTTAGCTGTATTTGCGTTAATTATTAGTATTATAGGTACAAGTGTAGGTGTGTATAGTGTAACCACGAATAAAAAGAATCTCGACACATATTTTAGAGGGGAAAATATCATAATAAAAGACAAGCAGAATACTGCTAATATATTAGCGAGTTATATAGACATATGGCGTCACACACCTAATTATAGTATAATACAAATATCTGATACAGCTTATTATGTTACAGTCTATAATTCCAAGGGAGAGAGTATCACACAATTAATCAATGACGGTGACCCTACAAATGATACGGTAGATAAAGTTACCGGAGAAACGACGGAAACCGTAAAAGATATAGCTATTTGTTTAAGAGATAGTACTGCGGTTATAGTTTCTGAGGATGCTATCGAAAGACGTAGAGACGTAGATAACTTACGATATGTAGAGTTAGCCTATCAATGGGCAGCTAAGGGTAAAGCTAACATTGAACGAGTATCTACTGCGGGTTCTGTGATACCTAAGTCACAGGTACCTGTGGACGCTATGCCCGGAACAGAGTATGTAGTGATTATACAAGGATTATCAAAAATAAGAGAGTTTTATTCGACTGTCTTAGGTACTGTTGCTGCAAATGAGATGTTACATTCTGTGTCTATGGTTAGTGATATAGAATTAAGGTTCCATATGACTGTGGATACAGGTTATTTAGGTGTTGCTTCTATCATAGCTGTGGACGGTGTTGATAATTTACTCTGGTTTATAGATAATTATGTCGAAGTGTATGATTGGAGTTTAGGTGAAGAAGATTGGTATAGATATGATTTCACAGACGCTAAGAAAAATGAGTTGATGATACAAGAGGCTTTGTATAATGCGACGTCTATGCTTGAGCAATTTGGATTAGACTCGGGTATATCGTATGACGCTATACAGTCACATGAATAATGCTTTTTTCAATTAATTTCGTAACATAAATTTATCTCCTTTCTGAAAAATCTGCTCGTAGGGCCGGTGCTTTTATTAGATGTTTCGACATCATCGGACAAACGGGCAGATTTTTTATATAATTAATACTTGCGATAGGCCTGTCGCCATAGTATAATATAATCAATTTATGGAAGGAGGTAAGTTATGTCAAGGATTAAATATACAAGGACACAGGAGAAACAATATAGTGGTTGGGTAGCTTTTCCGAGCATCGGTTTTAGAATACCAAGTACAGATTTTGTCACAACTAAGGAACGACCTTGGCTTTTAGCAACTCCTATGGGGATTAAGCCAGTGAGTGCTACGGAACTTGCTAATGGTTTTTTATTCAAAGCAGATAAAGGCGTTGAGCCAATTAATACAAAAACAGCTAAATTTAGGATGGTTGACGGTATTGTACCATGGACGGCTGTTGTGCGTAACACGGCGAATGTGTTAAGTGTTATGGCTAGGCATATACCAAGTAGTAAAGGTTTAGGTCATTTCGAGTTTTATCCGGAGTTATACGGAGAGCAATATATGTATCGACTAGAGGGACCTATATTTGTTCGTATGTATACCTTGCACGGAGGCTTACGTAATATAGCTACACCTGAACAGGCACTTGGGGTTACCCCAAAACCTAGCTTAGTTCTACGTAAATCATCTTTAGTTGAGCAAACTGTCGATTTATTACCTATACCTGAGGGTATGCAGCAATCTTATGGTGAAGCTTTATCTAAATTTTATGCCGATATAAAGGCAGAGGCTAGACTTAGATACAAAGCCGAGGTAACCAACGGTGCATTGTTTAATTCAGGTTATTTAGGTCTAAGTTTCATTGCTAATGGACATAGGTTTAATTTGTTTCGAGGAGGGGTCGGGAGTAAACTAGTGTTTGCGTCTAAAGATTTCAAGAAAAGTTATGAATTATCTAGTGATGTAGACGAATCCTTGGTGAAAGCTAAAGCCCTTTTCTATGATTATTTAGCTAACCCGAGAGAAAAGCTTGATGTAGGTGCTACACGGGATTTAAAGAGTAAGGATTACACAAAATTTGAGAATTGTGTATCAGCTGAGAAGCTTACTCAGGGTGTTATTTTAACTATTAAGAAAGACGTGACATCTATGGATTTACTGCGTTTTGATGGTTTTACTGGTGACGAAGCTTTCTTTAAGTATGAAGGACTCTTTAATGAGTATGGAACGCATCGAATGTTAGTAGGTTTTAAGAACGGAACTACTTGGTCTTATACTTGGGGTAGTTCAACTACCTTAGCGTCCAATGCAGTTTGGGCTAGAAATCGTATTGTAGTAGCAGCTATGGAAAAACTCACAGGTGAGTTTATTGCCTAGGCCGACACAGGTTTATAGATATGCTAAGGCATAAGGATTATAGGCTACTCTGACTTATATGTGATGATAAAGATGGGCCTGTCTCCATAAGATATTATAGACGATAATATTAAAAATAAGAAAGGGGTAAGACATATGGCAGCGAAATTTACGAGAACTCAAGAGAAGCAATATACAGGATGGATAACATACCCACCTATAGGTACACGTATTCCGAAAACTTCTACTGTTACAACAAAAGAAAGTCCTTGGGTTATAGCAACACCTGACGGTATACGTGCTATATCTGCGAGTGAGCTTGCGAATGGCTTTTTATTTAAAACCGATAAAGGAACTGAACCTATTAATAATCAAACAGCTAAGGCTAAGGGTGTGAATGGGGTTATTCCTTGGACACAGGTAGTGCGTAATACTGCGGTTGTACCTCCTGTTATGGCACGTCATATGCCGGGTAAGAGTAATAATGGATTAGGTCAGTTTGAACTTTATCCTGAGCAGTTTGGACCTCAGTATGCTACTAGGGTACCGGGACATATTTTTGTGCGTATGTTTAATTTGCAAGGTGGATTAAGAAATATCGCTACACCTGAACAGGCGGCAGCGATTACCTTAAAGCCAGCTACTGAACTAGTTAAGGCTAAAGTGTCTGCTACACAAGGAAGTGCGTCAGTTTTAACCGACTTAAAGCCAAAGCTTACCGCACAACTTCAGCAGTTAGTAGATTATATAAATAAATGGTCTGATACACATGCTAAGGCAACTGCTGTTAAGGAAAGTGCTGACGGTGCTGGAACTAAATTTATCCGTGGTGATTTGGAAGTTACTTTTCCCGTTGCTATGGGTAAGAAAGGTAAACTGCAAGTACCTATTGCTATATTAGAGAACAACCCAGATAAAGTAGTATATAATGTTATGATTAAGGGTGAGACCTATGGAGTTAAGTCCACAGGTAAGCTAAACGCAACTTTAAATAGTTTAGGAACGTCTGTAATTTCTGNAATAAAGAATAAGATGTCCGCTATGTCTGAGGGAGCTAAGAATACTGCTTATGATTTGAACCAAGTAGAGGCGGTTGTAAAGGCAGCGTGTGACGCTTTAAAAGATAAAGTAGCTCCAATGAGTTATACTGTATCGAATGGTATTTTTGAAATCGTGACGGCTGATGGTTCCATGGGTACTGTAACTTGTATAGTTAAGCAAGGGGTCCCTTATAGTGGTAATTTTGTTGTAAGGGAATTGAAAGATACCTGTCCGGCAGCAAAGGCAGTTACTGCGGGTTTAATCCAGCCTAATGAGAAGATAGCTACACTTAAATCTTTAGCTTCATATATTGTTACTGGTTTTGGTAGAATTAAGAGACAGGGAGTTACTCCTGTGACAGCTCCTGTTACCGAAAACAAGTATGAGTATCGTCTTGTAGGTAGGGGTAAGAGTCCTACCACAGGAGAAGTTTTATATGTTCTTGAAAGAATAGCAACTGGTGTAAGGACAACTATGAACAGACCTCAGCTTATTAGGCTGCTTGAAGAAAAGCGAGTTGAAAATGCTTGGGTTAGATGGTATAAGAATGACCGTCAGATTCGTTTACGTGAGAAAGGCGGGTTAGCCACTGTGGATGTTAGTGGTTTACGTCGTTCCACATTGAACCGTACTGAGGGAGCACAGACTGAAACTGCTGGTATATATGACGAAGTTATAAAGCAGTTAGAGAAGAAAGGATTTACACCTGAGGAAATCTTAGAAGTTTCTGAGGAGCCCCCAATCTACGGTACCTTTAGTGTGAAATCAGCCGAGGGTATAGTAATTAAGGCTATGTATAGTCCTACTGAGTGGAAGTANGGAGCAACTGACGGTGGCAAAGTAACTCTTAGAGGAACAGTACCTGAGGATAAGCGTAGACGTTCTATATTAGCTTCTTCTTTAAATAGTTTGATTATAAATGCAGCTAAAAATGCTTTAGTTACACAGTCTGCTAGTTCTGACGCCCCTATTGTACCGGCGACAGACGACGATTTTTCCGACCCTGATATTTACACAGGTGAGTATAACGAAGCAGATGAAGAACTAGACGCAGTAGACGCATTTGCAGGCTTAGACGACATAAATACCCCTGATAGTTCTGTGACTTCTGCTGTTCCTGAGGAGATAGACGCAGTAGACGCATTTGCAGGTTTAGAGGAAGCCAGTGTTCCTGACAGTTCTGTAGTTTCAGCTGTACCAGAAGCTGAGGATGCTTTTGCAGACTTGGTAGAGGCAACTGAGGACCCTAGGATAGAGCAGACCGCAGCTTTATTAGAAAGTATCATAATATCTTCGGCGGCGGTTAATACTCGTGTTGAAAACACAATACATAAAGCAAATGTTACTTCAGCAGATTGTATTGAAGCAGGTAATGATATTATGGAAATGAAGAAAACTTTTGACCAATCCGTAACGGAATTAAATGCTTTAGTAGATACTAAGGCAGGTCCATATTTACCTGAGTTTGACGAGATAGTGACTAAGGCTACTGAACGGAATACCTTAGTAGAAACTGCTTTAAATAAATTAGGTGCTAAATTAAAGCAACTACAGAGTGCTGAGAAAGCACAAGCTGAGGCTGAGGCCGAGACAGAAAGGCAAGCTGAGGCTGAGCGTTTAGCCGCACAGGCTGAGGAAGAATCACAACGTTTAGCTGCTGAGGCAGAATCTCAGAGATTAGCTGAGGAGGAAGAGATGGCAGAGGAGGAAGAAGACCCATTTGCCGGCTTAGGTGACGATATAGACACATTATTCAGAAATCTTCCGGGCGACCTTATAAGTGAAGGTCAGTAAAAAGTCAAAAAATCAGCGTTGGGCCGGGTGCATTTTACANATAAATGCACTCGGTTTTTATTGGGTGTGCTTAAAATAATTTAATTAAGGGAGAGTTAGGTTATGATTGAAGCAGTAGGAAGTTACTCAGATTTGATTAAAGGCTTGAAAGTTGTTATTTCCTCGACTAAGGTAGTTGATATCAAGTTTTTAGATTCCACCGAACATTTAACAGATGGTACAAGATATCGTATTACAGCCGAATTACAGGTCGATTATGCTAAGGGGCAGGAGCCACGGTTCAGAGCAAAGGTTTTATCGGTATTACCTGTAAGCGAAACTACCTCAGACTTTGCGCGATACTATGGCGTATTTAGAATTAATGAGAGTGCTGGTGGTATGAGAGAGAAGCAAGGTGGGGAATTGATGTTTTATCGTGGGGATGCTTTTTCTGATGAACTGAGTGAAGTAACCTTAGATAAAACCTCAGGTTGGGTGACTGTAGCTATACCGAAAGCCGTAAGTCCTTATGCGTATAGAGCAGGTGATTTGCTTTATGTAGACGGAAAGTTATATCATAAATATCGAAATGTTAGCGGTCTTCAGACCTATGAAATAGGTGTGAGAGCCGAGCGTTGTCATAAGGTTGACGGTACTGAATATTGGGAACAAGTGCGAGTAGCTCACTATCGTGCGTCAAAAAGAAATTACACAGAAATAGAATAAAAAGAGGCCTTGTTTAAAATATAATAACAGGCAGTTGTCTAAGCACCTGTAAATACGGCGAGAATTTACAGGTGTTGTTATGTAAAAGGAAGAAATGACTGTCCTAAGTGGCGAATTTTTAGTATGCTAGACTTAGTAAGAGTTGAATCTATAATTTATCACAGAAGGGAGCTTAATTATGATTGAATTATCGGGTAGAGACATAGTAGGTGCGTCCAAAATCACCGAGAGGCAGGCCAAAGAGTTTAAAATGTTAGTAGCAGCCGTGGACGAGTGTGGTGAGGCGAAGGTACGATTGAATTTAACTGATTTGGATGCAACTTCTTTATGGAAAAGGCAGACAGATTACTATGCTTTTATTAGCCGACCTAATTTAACTGTTATAGTTGACCCTGAAACAGCTGCGACTATAAGAAGTTACGCTCAATTAACTAACACTAAAATTAATTATGAAGTCCGTGAACTTGAAGTTAAACCCGTCGAGGAAGACCCTATCATAGAGGAAAAAGGTACGCTATATGCTACTNATGCAAAGGATGTTGACGTCTATACACTTCCAGACGGCACTAAGCTTAAAAACTGTACTGTACTNGACATAGGTGAGTTTGGTATGGATACCTTAAGTTCGATAGGTAATTCAGCGTTGTATGTTGTGCGGGCTATGGAGAAAGTGGCGAAACAGACTTATGAAAAGAATCGTAGGTTAGTTGTAGACTTTTCAGGCATAGATATCTTTGAGGGAGGTAGTGACCTTGTAGTTGCCGACGCTTTGGTAGACGCTAGGCGTAATCATAGAGGTATAAGTATAAAGGTTTTAGGAGAGGACAGAGGTATTGCGGAGTATGTGCTTGTAGGTGGTCGTGTGAAATTAGACACTACCTCTAAGTTACGTTTTTATAATATGTTACGACCTAATACTGTGTTACGCTTAAACACATACCCAAGTTCTGCTCGTTCTGATATTGCAGGGCGTAAAGGTGGCGGGACTGTATCAGGTGTAGTAATAGTCATTTTTAAAGGAGTATCAGGAGAATATGTTTTATACGATGAGATTCCTACTCAGCAGTTATTCTTACCGAAAGATTTACCTTTATTGGGTGAGGTTGACCCTTTGGGAGATACACGGGTACCTCGTAAGAGGAAGGTAACAGAGTTGGGTATATACGGAGTCTGTTCAGGTTCAAATGGTCACTTTGGGCCGGTGTCTAAGAAAGTGAAATATAGTGTAAACGATGGGAATGGGAACCTAGTGGAGATGCTTGAACCTGAGTTTGTAGCTCGTGGTCTTGACGCATTAGGGTTTGAGTATGACAAGGAGTTACTAGCCTTAGGTCGTGTCTTGCCCCCACCTCAAACAAGGAGGTAGTATGAGACAGAAAATAAGCACTATACTTTTATCCGTACCGAGTGTGATGGTAATAGGTGCGGTAGTTATTTATGTGGCTATGCAGTTAGCCTTAAAGTTTGTAATACATATTGCATGTGCTCCTGAGGGGTATACCTTAGCAGATTCTATTATGGACAAAACCTTTTACTTGGATAAGGGTGATGTAACCTTATGGTTTACTTTAGTATTGATAGTCTGTGAGATATTTTGGATAATGAGCCAAATTATAGAATTGCGTAGAATACTGCGTAGAAATAAACACGCTGAGGAGTCGGTAGATGAGGAGTCGGTATATGAAAGAGAAGGTTAAAGCTTTATGTGACGCTTGGAATGAAGCAGGTACGGCAGTGTTTCTCACAGGGGCCGGAGCGTCAACGGAGTCGGGTTTGCTCGACTTCACGGGGGTTGGTAGTCTATATGGTGGTGCACCTGTTACCACATTGTTGTCCCGAGACTTTATGTTAGAGAATCCAGCTTTATTTAATGAGTATTGTAGAGAACGCCTTTATTCGCCTTATTCTAGGCCGAATATTTTTCATAAGTCCTTGGCTATGTGGGAAAATACAGGTTTAGTATCTTCGGTAATTACTCAGAATGTAGATTCATTACACCAAAAGGCGGGTTCACAGAATGTGCTTGAACTACATGGGAATATGCGTCGTGTTTACTGTGATACCTGTAATAAGGGGGCACCTGCGTCACAGCTTTATGGTCGTAAAGAGCGTATAAATAAGTGTCCTCATTGTGGTGGGNCTATTCGACCTTCCATAATTTTATACGGGGAGAAACTAAATCAAAAAGTATTTGATTCAGCTTTGCATTATGTAGATAATGTGCCTATGCTAATAGTAGCTGGAACACGTTTAAGAGTTACTGCCCCTATTGACATAGTGGAGAGGTTTAAGCGACATCCGGGTTTNTGTGCTTACATAGGTTTAACACCTCCTGAGGGAAGTGATTTTGACTTAATTATTCAAGGAAAGTTAGGAGATATAACCAAGGAGATGAGCAAGTATATGTTTTAATTGCTTTTCAAGAAAAGGAGGCATACTATGCGTAAAAAGTCTAAGATAAAAAAAGATGATTATGTTCTAGGCTATGAGTATTACGGAAATGACAACAATGTTAGAAAGACAGCTGGATGGGTAAATAAGATATATCAACTGGATGGTTATACCTTGTATGATATACAAGCTGACGATAGTTATGGAGGAGCTAGGGGAACTACGCTTAGCACTAAACTGGGTAAAGTAGAGAAGTTAGAAGCTAAGGATAGACCTATCAGAATTACATTNTGCTAAATCAACAGCGATTTAAGGGAGAGAATAAGGTATGAGTGAGAAAACACTAAGAGAATTACAAGAAAAGACCCAAATCACCTATTCTGAGGAACAGGCTAAGCTTATAGCTAGTACAGGTGGTGTTTGTGTTTTATCTTGTGCGGGTTCAGGTAAAACTACGTCATTAACTCATTTAATAGCTAGGCGGATAAAGGATAAAGAGGTTACTAGTGGTCGTCGTGTATTAGGGGTTACATTCTCTAAGACGGGTGCTACGGAAATGGACGAACGCTTGGAAGAACTGCTTGATTTACTTGATATAGACGCTAATGTTAAGATGAAAACATTACACTCCTTTTGTTTAGAGTTTTTAAAGAACATAGGAGTTATGCAAGGGCGTTCAATTATACCTGAGTATGAGAAGTTGGATGTCATACAAAAAATAGGTAGAACACAAACTAGGGGTTGGAAGTATGAAGACGCTGAGATAATTGCGGGACTTATTACCTTACAGAGAGGTAGTTTACGTAAAAGGGATAATTTCCTTAACTCTACGGACTTCCGATGTTCAGGTATAGAGTCTTTAAAGTATGTCACCGTTTATGACGCTTACAATAGTTATAAGGCTGAAAACAACCTAATAGACTTTGACGATATGCTTTTATTGGCACATCATAAGTTAAAGCAGTCACCTTTTTATGGTGAGAAGTTTATGGATATGTACCAATGTGTTTTAGTTGATGAGGCACAGGATATGAGTAAGCTACAGTACAAGATTGTTTTACAGATACTTGGTAGTGACGCTGTATCTCCGGCTGAACACGAGGAACATGTACGTAAAACCCTTGTTTTAATAGGAGATGATGACCAGTGCCAACCTGCAGGAACTAAGATAACAATGCAAGACGGCAGTATTAAACTGATAGAAGATTTAAAGGTGGGCGATAAAGTCTTAGCGTATAATCGTAAGGACGCTTATTTCCCTAGAACGGGCAGACACGGTAAAGAGATTACGGATATATCCGTGCGTGAAGTAGACAGTCTTTTAGAGGTACGCACAGCCGATGGGCATACGACAAGGTACACAGATAATCACAAATGCTTTGCTAAGGTGCATTACGAGGGTAACGAAGATAAATATGTTGTCTATTTAATGCGTAATAAAGACGGTTGGTATCGTGTGGGACACACTAAGCTGTATGTACACAGCAAGACTTTGGCTTCTTTCGGTGTAGGTAACAGATTACGCTCTGAAAAAGGAACTGACGCTTGGATTTTGAAAGTCGTGGACACAGCTTCTGAGGCGTGGCTTATAGAGCAGGAATGTGCATATATCTACGGTATACCTCAAACAACTTGGATGAGTGACCGTGTGAAGCTTTGTACGCCTGAGGCGTTAGAGGAACTTTATCAGAAGCTAGGTGACCTGACGGACAAGGCTACAGAGTGCTTGAAAGCTTTTGGCAGAGACATAAAGTATCCAATACTAAGTAGGTCAGAGAATAAGAAAACACACCTTAGCTTTTCAAGGGCAGGTTTTACTGAGGTGTACGCTTGTAACCTTATACCAGAGTGTATGGATATGGCAATCCCATTTAAGACCGAACTAGGAGAGTGGAAGATACAATACAGTCAGCTTGAAGAAGTTGAGCGTATTCAAGGTACATTTACTGTTTACGGTATGAACGTGGCTGACTACCACAACTATATTGGCGACGGAATCCTAACGCATAACTGCATTTACGAATGGATGGGNTCAGAACCTCAGGAATTAGCGAAGGTTAAGGACGCTTATAGGCTTCCACTTTACACCCTATCCACTAACTATCGTTGTCCNGCNAATGTTTTATCTGCGGCTGCGAAGTGTATTTCAAATAATACGCATAGTATACCAAAGTCTATGAACGCGCATAAACCAGACGGAGTGCTACGTTATGATAGAGTAAGAGGTGGCGGTTTTGCAGCCGAGAGTAAATATGTAGCAGATAATATAGTAAAGCAGTTAGAAGCGGGAGTAGGTCCTAGTTCAATTTCAGTTATAGCTAGAAATGGAGCTCATTTATCCTTAGTTTGGCTGTATCTATCGTGTTACGGCATCAAATCTCGTTTATTTGGAGGACAGAGTTCAGGGCCGGACAGTTTAGTTAAGCATATTTGTGAGTGTTTCAAGCTGTATACTAATACAGTTGACGCAGGCAATGTTTTATACGCTTTGATAGGTGGAAATAAACAGTCTTCGGAAAAGCTGTCCTCAATTATAAATATGGTTGATGGTACCTTTATGGAGTGGTTAGAGTATGTTGTAGGCACTTATATGCCCGGACATAGTTCTATAATAAGCGAAGATAACGCATATGCTGAGTCAGGTAAGNTGTGGAAAGAAGCTATGCGAAATTATTACCGCTCGGGTGGAATTTCTAGGAAGTCTAATTCAATGACTAACTTAGTTAATCTATATTATGCGGGTAAGCAGTCGGTGGAGGCTTTTTATTTAGAGGTGCTTAATATCTATGACCGTATGATGGATTGGAAGTTTAAATCCGACGATTCTGTGCGTATATTTAGGGGTACTATTAATGCTATGAAAGACTTGATAAGTAAGTATTCAGAGAAAGCCGTACCTGTTCTTACTTCATTAGATAAGCATAGGGCGCCTAACCGGAATTATATTACCTTGACAACTGCGCATAGTGCTAAGGGTCGAGAATGGAATACTGTATACATTNTCTGTGACGATATTTATGCGTTTCCGTCACAGGTTAGTATAGATATATTAAGTAGCATGGATGACCCGAAGGCTGTAAAGAACTTCATTGAGGCTGAGAGAAGGTTACATTATGTGGCTATGACTCGTGCTAAGGAAACTCTCCATATAGTAGGTGGTGATGTACCTCCGGGGCGTTTCTTGTGTGAGGCTTTAACGGATGAGACCGCATTAATAAATGGATTTGACTCGTCTTTGGGTACTGATGTGACAGTAGAGTTTAAATATAAAGAAAATGANATAAGTCGTGAAGCCTATGAGGACGCCTTAGCCGAGCTTTATAGTTCAGACGATANGGAACAAGAGGGTCGAGAGTATAGTATGCACGATTTAGATATATAGGGGGAGTGTAATTTGATAAGATTCATCTTGAAAGTATTGATGTGGAGAGTTACACCAGCGTCAAGGCGAGGTCAGTTTCCAAAACGACCTCCCATTGACGTTACCAAAACATTTGTCAGTGTTATGGTAGTGTTTACGGTTTTATCTGCGATATTCACATTTAGAGAACAGAAAAAGATATATACCGGTAATATAACTATAACTCAGTTTTGGGAGTTGGTAGATGAGGGCGAAGTTACAGGGGTGGATTTTTCGTATTCACCTACCTTAGAAATACATACACACGGGGAAACTTATTCACTTTTAAACCCGAATTATGACGGTTTTCGTAAGGAAGTCATGGAGAAAGATATTCCTGTGCGATTTGTAAGAGGAACACCTGTGGAAGCGTTCGTAAATACATTATCTAATACATTGGTCTTAGTTATATTACTTACGATGTCGGCGGTAGTTTTACGAACTGTAATGCAATCAAAGAATTTAAAAGCAGAGCGAGCAAAGAATACCACAGTCACATTTGATGATGTAAGGGGTATGTCTGAGACAAAAGAGGAAGTACGGTTTGCTGTGGAGCAGTTAAGATATAGAAGTGTCTTACGAGACATAGGAGCCAGACCTGTGCGAGGTATTTTATTTGAGGGGCCTCCGGGTACTGGTAAGACCCTTTTAGCTAAGGCGATTGCGGGTGAGGCGGGTGTTCCCCTTTTATCGGCGTCAGGCTCGGATTTCATTGAAATGTATGTAGGTGTAGGAGCAGCTCGTATCCGTAAGTTGTGGCAACAGGCAGAGGACTCAGCACCTTGTGTCCTTTTTATTGATGAGATAGATGCTATTGGTAGGATACGTGGAAGTAATTCGACCAATATGGAGAGTAATCAGACTATAAACGCATTATTGCAACGTATGGATGGTTTAGGCACCCGTACAGATATCTTAGTTATAGGTGCAACTAACAGGATAGAGGATTTAGACCCTGCGTTAATAAGACCGGGCAGATTTGATAGGACGATACATGTAGGGCCACCTCGCTCCTTAGCAGACCGTATAGATATATGCGAGCTTTATTTATCCAGACTTAATCTATCCGAGGAAGTTACAGCTGAAAAAGTAGCTAAACTAGCGGCGGGTATGTCAGGAGCAGATATAGAACAATGTTTAAATGATGCGGCTTTATTGGTAGCTAGGCAAGTTCGGGATTCTGTGAACTCGGGTGAGGATACAGACAGCGAAGTACTGATATCACCCGTAACTTTAAAACATATTGATGAAGCTTTTACTAGACATATGTTAGGTGGAGTAGCTACAGGGCATATTAGTGAGAAAGATAGACGATTGGCGGCTATACACGAGGCCGGACATACCGTTGTTCGTTTGGATTCNGGTGTTGATGTTTTAAAAGTATCTATTACGCCTTATACTTCGGGTGCGGGGGGATTAACCCAATCAGATGTAGATGAGTCTGTCTTCTTAACCCAAGACGATTTAAGAGCTCGTATTCGGTTTATTTTAGGCGGTTTAGCAGCCGAAAAAGTATTTTATGGCACACACACCACCGGGGTGGCAGACGACCTTAAAAAGGCTTCTAAACTCGCTTTACAGTGTGTTACCTGTTTTGGTACTGATGGCTTATTAAATGAGGAAGCACTACGAGATAACCTAGGATTTAGGGGAATTTCTGATAGTAAGTTGGTTAAAGCTGAATTTTTACTTCAGCAAGAGGCAAAAAGAGCCCGTGCTGTGTGCGAAAAGCATAGGGATTTTCTTAACTCCTTAGTAGATAGGTTATTAGAGGAAACCACTATTTTAAATTTAAGTCCTGAGGTGTTAAAAGGGCCTGAGGGTGTTTCTGAGTACAAAGGCGATATCTCGTAAAAAGGTGAAAATAGAATAGGGTTCAGGCCTATACTTGTTCGAGTTATAAATAATTATGAAAGGTGGATGTGAATATGGCAGGTATACTTTCCCGTGCAGCAGATATTCTTAAGAGCAATATTAATGCGACTCTTGATAAATGTGAGGACCCAGCTAAGATGATAGACCAATTACTGCGTGACGCTAGGGCTAATTTAGCTCAAGTAAAAGAGGAGTCAGCACAGGTTATAGCTCAGGAGACTGCGGCACACCGTGCGTTACAGAAAGAGCGAGAGGATGTAATTAAAATCACTAATGCGGCCAAGGCAGCTTTATCGGCCGGTAATGAATCTGACGCATTAAAGTTAGCTGAACAGATAGCTAAGGAAGAAGCCGAAGTAGCTCAGGCTGAGAAAGTTTATGAGATGTGTCATGCAAATGCTAACAATATGCGTGCATTGTTTCGTAAACTTACAGCTGACGTACAAGCATTAGAGGGAAAAAGAGCCAACTTAAAAGCTTTATTGGCTGCAAGCAAGGCTCAGGAAACTGTTAATAAGACAGTAAGTAAGACTTCGGGTGGAGTAGGTTCAAGGATAAGTGACTTTGAGGCTAAAATCCAGCGTAGATTTGATGCTGCACAGGCGTCAGCTTCCTTGGATGCTGAGGTAGGTGGCGAAGCTGCGTCCTTAGTAGATAAATACAGCACTAGTGGAGCTGCGGTAGATATTATCGCTAGACTTAAGGGTGAGATGGGTATGACGGAGTCTGCTATAACTCCTACGGATGCCGAGTCTATTGTTCTACGCTTGAAAGGTGCCGAGGTAGTTCACGAGTAGTGTAGAGTTTAACTCTGTGTTAATAAAATAAATGAACGGAGAGTGATTTAGTTAATGAACAGTTTGATAGCTAATTTAGCACAAGAATTAGGTATACCTCATAATGGAGTATGGGTTCCGGGAATTTCTAATGATACTGAGGCCGTAGCGTCTATGAGTCGCTTAAATGGTTGTTCTGAGGAAGTATCATTGCAACTTATAAACTCCTTGAAACAGTTCATGAATGAACCTAGTTGTAATGGTATGTTTTATAGTGCTATTGCGGCCGTTTCAAGTGCAACAAGTACAGGAGATAGCGTTAATTTAAGTAATGCGTGTTTTGTAGATTTACAGAATCCAGCTAATAACTCTTGGAGTTTTTCTGACATATCCGCTGATTTAAGTGCTGTGTATTGTAACGGATTGTTAGTAGGTTTAATAGGTATAGCACCTGCGGGTGTCAACTTAGAAACCTATACACAAAGCGTAGTACCTAACATACCACAGCAACTATACAGTCTTATGGCTTTCACAGTTTTATTGGCTGAGGGTGAGAACGGTAAAGTGGAGATTACCTTAGGTCTTGTAGATGAGTCCGGTGCTGATTTAGAATGGTTTGAATTTGATACAGTACAGACGGCATTTTTAGTAGCCAAGGGTTTATTCTTAAATAATGGTATCTTCGGAAGTATATACTATCGTGCGGCTATGTATGGCAGAATATTATTAGACGGAAAAGCTTACGAGAATAATGATATGCTTGCTGAGGTTCTTATACAGCTTGTTGACGCTGAGGCGAGTGGTGTTGTAGATGTAACGCCTGTTGTCGAAGAACCTGAGGTAGTCGAAGAACCCGAGGTAGTCGAAGAACCCGAGGAAGTAGAGGAAGTAGAGGAAGTAGAGGAACCTGAGGTAGTTATAGCCGAGCCTGAGGAAGTAGAAGAACCTGAGGTAGTTATAGCCGAGCCTGAGGAAGTAGAAGAACCTGAGGTAGTAGAAGAACCCGAGTTTGACTTTACCGAGGAAGAACTTGAGGTAACTGATACTGATACTGATACTGAGGAAGTATCCGAAATAGATGGGAGCGAAGGTACTAACTTTGATAACGCTTCTGAGTATGAGGATAATTCTTTATTTGGTGAAGAAGACGCTCAGGAAGATGGTTCTGAAGAAGTATTGGTTGAGACAGAAGCCTTAGAGGAAGAAGTCGAGGAAGTCGAAGAAGAAG
>JGI24709J26583_10000217_pt1 | contig 46486 bp, 44 predicted proteins | sample BioPla2DNA1_FD_26583 | JGI IMG/M metagenome (IMG submission 26583) | reverse complement strand
ATTATTGCCCCATTGACAAATAATTCTTGATTCCCTGCTTGGCACATAAGACCAAAAAATTATTGCCCCATTGACAAATAATTCTTGATTCCCTGCTTGGCACATAAGACCAAAAAATTATTGCCCCATTGACGAATAATTCTTGATTCCCTACTTGGCACATAAGACCAAAAAATTATTGACAAACGATAATTCTATGCTATGATTATATTTAGAATTATCGAAAAACAATAATTNTTAAGGAGAACGTCTATGAAACGCAATAACCTTCGTATTTTCCTGATAATAGAAGCCGTCATATGTACTATTCTTGCTTTCATGATGGAGAATCCGGCAGATTCCTTTATAACTATAATGTCCTTTCCTTTTGCACAAATTGGTGAAGGGCTCAGAGCTCTGTCCCTTTCGGGGATATCAGGGAATATAGCGGCAATTGTAATATATGCTGCCCTTTGCATTTTGCCTGTTATATATCTTATAATTCGGAAAAGAAAGGGCAGGGCGCATATTGAGGACGGGCTGCTTGTTATAATTAGCCTGTTATTGTTTGTTGTAATCTATATGATGATTAACCCTGTTGATATTGCAATTCATTTTGGAAACGCGGTTTTCATGGACTCCTATAAAGGATTTATGGGTGCTGCAGTGTATTCTGTGATTGCAGGATACATTATTATACGTGTTCTGCGTCAGTTTTTACAATGTGGAACAGATGATATGCTGAGATATTTGAAAATTTTATTAAGCGTTGTATGTGCTTTTCTTATTTATAGAATTTTTGCCTCGGGGCTTTCAGGTCTGAAACAGTCATTTTCACTGCTTGCAGCACAAAATACTGATGGCGGAGGGTTCACGGAAACACTGCCCCTCGATTCGCTGTTCGCTGCTGAAAATAGCGAAGGCGGACTTTTCCTCAGCTATGTTTTTCTTGCAATTCAATATCTTGTAGACATATTACCCTATGCCTTTAATATTATCATTATATTTACAACACTAGCTCTTTTAGATGCTTTGGAGAAGGATTCCTACAGCCAGGAGGTAACCACATGGGCACAGAAAACCGGCGGAGTCTGTCGGATTGCTATACTCGCAATAATGCTGTCTCAGATAGTGGTGAACATACTGCAGCTTGCACTCGGATCACTAATTCGTTCAAGCTATTATACTCTTAATATTCCATTGCTGTCAGTGATATTTATGCTTGTTGTAATGCTGTTTGCCAAATATTTTGAGAAGGCACGGGAACTGAAGAATGAGAACGACAGTATCATATAAGGTGGAATTGGAATGGCGATTCGTGTGTTTTTAGAGGATATATTAAAACAACGTGGTATGACATCGAAAGAGCTCTGTGGACTGATTGGAATAACAGAGGCTAATCTTTCTATTCTAAGAAGTGGAAAAGCCAGAGGTGTACGTTTTTCAACAATTAACAAAATCTGCTACTATCTCGATTGCGATGTCGGCGATATATTGAAGTTTGATGGTAATCTGGAGGATGATGACAATGAGTAAAAGAATCATTATTATATGCTGTGCCATAATTATTATATTTTCACTTACCGGCTGCCAGCTTGCAAGAGAGGATGGTCTTGTGGCTCAAACCGATAGTCTGGCAGGGGTTTTTATTACCACCGAGTATTTGGATCTTTTTGATTTTCAGAGATATATGCAAGAGCAAAAACCTTCTTTTATAGAGGGAGATGTCTTTATTGATAATAATGATTATAACGGGAGGATTTACGCCGAGCTCAAGTCCAAGACTTATACAGATGAAGAAACAGGCCAAGAGAGTGAATATAGGGAATATGAATTTAAAAACCTAGAAGGAGTCCCTTTTTTTCTGTTCGAAGTCACCGAGCCTAATGGTACTACTTATAGCAGCATGTCTTCTGGTGATTCAGTCTGTGATGCCCATGTTACCATTGGGGATAGCTCAATGATTGAGGGAATCATTTATCTTAATCCAGACAAGCTAAGATCCATATACATTAACCCTGTGTATCGAACCGCAGATAATCGGATTTATGTTAAATCTGGGCAGGGAATGTTTTTCGGTGAATGGACTGAAGGTAGCACCTATACTCAGAGTATTGAAGAAAAACATACCATAACCGAAAATGGTCAGGAAATCGAAAAAAGCTTTAAAGCCACTATAACTGTTGCCGTAAAGAATATGCCGACAGATATAAGCATTATTCAGATGGGCCCGGAGCATAAATTGGTTAAAGAAACAAGCCATGATGTTGCTGCGTTGCCTGAAAGTATTAAGATTAATCCGGATGTTGAATATGTAATCCTTGAAACATGTTCTGTAACAGACCAGGGAGAAATCGTGCAGAGGGAGATACTTGATTCGGACAACGAATACTATTCAGCATATAGAGACCGTGGCGACGGGATTTATAAAGTAGTATCGGTAAAACTCATTTGGGAGTAAGTTTGAGAGTATTCATTCATATGAATATATTTGTTTTCAAAGTTAGTTTTAAAGATAAAATTTTATAGCATTTATCTGTTAAATGTTATAAAATAATATACAATTAATAGGATTAATAAGGGGGGTGCCTTTATGGCTTGCTATTATATCATTGGAATCCGTATGGATAACAGAGTAAATAATGCCTTGGCTTTTCAGGAAGCACTGACCAGAAACGGATGTCAGATTAAAACCCGTTTGGGCCTGCATGAGGTAAGTGAAGATTCATGCGCAAATGATGGGCTTATTATCTTACAGCCCTGTGGTACTAAGGAAGAAGTAGATAAGCTTGTGGATGAGTTAAACAGTCTTGAAGGGATAACCGCGAAGCTTATTGATTTGAACTAAAGCGGTTTATTTTTAAAAATTACATAATAAGGAGTAGAACGGTAATGAAGAGTAGTATGGTAGGAAAAATGGCGGTAAAAAACAGATACCTTATACTTGTTATGGGTATGGTTATTCAACTGTGTGCGGGTATACTTTACATGTGGAGCGTGTTTAAAGGCCCCGTTTCTCAGCATCTGTCCTGGGATTCAGACAGTGCTTCAATCACATCTTCAATTATGCTTGCAGTATTTGTTATCGGAATAATTGCAGGTGGCTATTTTCAGGATAAGTATTCACCCAAACCTGTTGCATTGGCCGGAAGTATTCTTTTAGGCCTTGGTATGATTTTAAGTGCATTCACACCCCAATCAGCACCNTGGCTTATTTATGTTTTCTATGGAGTAATTGGCGGCCTTGGTGTAGGCTGNGTCTACACTACCACCGTATCAGTAGTTCAAAAATGGTTTCCTGACAAGCGTGGATTTGCCACAGGAATGATGGTAGGAGCCTTTGGCTTTTCTCTTGTTCTGTTTGCACCTTTAACAGAAGCGCTGCTTGCAAATTGGGGAGTTTCAAAAACTTTTATATTTTACGGAATTCTATTTGCTGTTGTGTGCTCATTCTGTTCTTTCTTTCTGTCAAATCCTGAGGTCAAGCCTGAGGCTAAACAGGAGAGTTCTCCTGTAAACACTCAAAAACAATATACGACCTCTGAAATGCTAAGAACAAAAGAGTTTTACCTTGTTGCATTTTCAATGTTTTTCCTTTTACCTGCATATTTTATACTAAATCCCTTGTTAAAATCCCTAGGTGTGGAAAGAGGACTTACAGAAAGCATGGCTACATTTGGGGTAATGCTTACCGGTATCGCCAGTGCAAGTGGACGCCTTTTGATATCATGGTTTTCTGACTTCGCAGGAAGAAAAGGAGCCATAATGCTAATTACGGGTATAACACTGGTTTCTGCCCTGGTTATGACATTTGCGGAGGGAGTGCTGTTCTTAATTTGTGTTGCGGCCATAGCGCTGAGCTTCGGCGGTTCCTCAAGTGTGTACGCAGCAACTGCTGCTGATCTGTTCGGAACTAAGCATATGGGCTTTAATTACGGCTGTATTATGGTGGGCTTTGGAGCATCGGCACTCATATTCCAGAACCTTTCCAATGTTCTTAAGGCATCTGGATCATATACATCCTCCTTTATTACAGCGGCTGCAGGATGCGTTATAACACTAATTCTCATAGCATTACTAAAGGTTCCCAAAAAGGCTAAATAGAATGTCAACATATCGATAAAAATCATAGCCTTAGAGGGCTTTATTTGTGCAAACAAGTTCTTAATTAAGATATTTAGTTAATAGCTGAGCCAGTAAAGGCTGCTTAGATGCTAGCTAATAGAGAACCTTTATCTATACTATAGGTCCTAGTCTTCTATTTTGGAGGAGCTTTGATCTAGCTTTTGTGACTTGCTATCCTTGCTGGACTTTAGCAGTAGGTATAGGCCTAGGCCTATGATAATCAAGGGGGTAAAGGACCTTTGTATTATATAGTAAAGGCCATAGGGCATTAGGTCATTTAGTAGCCTTTCTAGCCTGTTAAAGAGAAACATAAGCCCTAAAACGATAGCTATAAGGCCATAATGGTATCCATTTAGGCCATAGTCTTTTTTGAAAAAAATATTTTGGTCTTGGACTATCTCTCCCCGCCTGATGGCCTTGTTTATATGCTGGGCGTCAAAAAGGCTGTAGAAAAAGGTTATTATAAACAGGGGTACCCCTATCTCTGATAATCCAAGTGCGACAGTTACTATAAATATTGAGGCGAAAAAGATTGCCATTAGCTCTGTGCCTCTGCGCATCATGCCTAAATACATATGGCCACCCCCAGGTATTAATGAAAAAAGAAAGCTAAGTCCAGGAGATGCAGCCCTGTTTATCCTAGTTGTATTTTGCTTATCCACAATATCATTCCTCCTTGTTTATTGCATGAGATATAAAATCCACTGGCCTGCTAAGCAGGTTACTAATTTTTTCTGTTAGGCTGTCAGTATTTTCAGCTATGATAGTAAGACTACTATGTCTTCCTGTAATATCTGCCTTGCTTATGGTATTTTCCAGCATATCCATGATGGGAGTTAGGCCTATAAAGAGGGTGATCAAGCTAGCTGCAATTAGGATAAGCCCTGTCCGCCTCATATTCCTACTAGAGCTTGACTCTTTAGGCTCGATCGCTCTTACCTTTTTCATGACTTCATGGGTAAAGTCCTCTGGTGCATCAAATTGCCTTATGGGAAGTCCCTCTATTTCATACATATTCATGTGCCTCGGCCTCCTTTTCATTGGACTTGGCAAGTAGTGCCTTAAGCATTCGTTTTCCACGATAGAGCTGGGTTTCTACTGTTTTTACCGGCAAATTTAGTACCTCTCCTATTTCCTTGTAGGACATCTGCTGAAAATGGTATAGGATGATAACCCTTTTGTACTTTTCCGATAAACTGTTGATGGCCTGGTAAAGCCTTTGATAGTCTTCGCTTTTTATTAGAGTCTCCTCAGGCCCAGGACCCCCTTCTGCTACTTGGTATATGGGGTTGTCATCCGGCCTGTCCTCCCTGGTAAAGGGATGTAGGATTTTCCCCCTATGTCTTTTATTTGCCCTTTGCCAGTCTAAGCACCTGTTTAGGGCAACCCTGTGTATCCATGTTGATAGGGAGGAGTCTCCCTTAAAGCTATCAATCTTTCTATATATAAGGAGGAATATTTCCTGGGCAAGATCCTGCCCCTCTTGTAGGTCTCCGGTCATATGACAGGCCATATTATGAACTTTGTTTTTATACTTGTTTACCAGGTCCTCGAATCTATCTATCCTGCCTGCTTTTATTGCCTCGACAAGAAGAAGGTCCTCCTGCAAATTTATCACCGCCTGCCACCCAAACAAGGTCTAATTAATAATGTTTACCTTACAAATATCTTTATATCTCCATACTGGTTGCTTAAGGAGATTTTCTGCCCTCCATTACCGTTTTTAGCAGAGCCCTCCTGCCTATTATTCTTGTCACTAGTTGTCAGTCCTACAGCATTGTCTGCAGAAATCTTGCTATAGGAGGTCTCAACCCTTATATCTGCGTTTTCATAGGAGTCATTTTCTAGTTTTATGGGGCTATATGAAGTCTTGGCCTCTATATTGCCTAGGACATCCCTTATGTCTAGCTCACTGTGCTTTGCATCTATCTTTAGGTCTCCACTAATATTGTAGACTAGTGTTGCAGCGTACTCGTTTCCAATATCAGCACTAGCCTTGACATTTTTAACTGTAGCCTTGCCATGCTTTGTAGTTAGCCAAAGGTCCTTTTCTATATTTTCAATTTCGGTTTCACTATACATATTCTTAACCTTGGCAGACCCTCCTATATCCTGGACCTGGATCTTGTCATAGGAGTTTGATAGGTCAAGACTACCCTTTATCTCCTTTACCTTTACTGGACCATATTCGCTTTTAACGATTACATCTCCTTTAATATCCGACAGGTCTACCTTGCCATGCTGGTTACTTATGGCTACATTATTTTTCATAGCAGATACTAAAACATCACCAAAGCTAGTTTCCACATCAAGTTCTAGTCTATCTGGTACTTTGATTTTTATATTTGCTGCTTGTAGGGAATGGTGCCTATAACCGTCTAGATCCTTTACCCTTATTAAGCTAGTAGTAGCTCTTTTGATTTCCACCAGGTCGTCAATAAGGTCCTCTAGGCTCTCCTTGTCATTGGTTGCAATCTTGTAATCGATCTCAAGACTTATAAGGTCACTATCGCTAGGCTGGACATGGACATCACCTCTTGGGTTTTCTATAATTAGCTTGGTCAGGTCCTTTGCTTCTATATCCTCAATCTTTACAGTCCGGTTTACAACATCATCATATTTGCTCCATCCCCAGGAAAATATTCCGTTTTCAAATCTGGGAAAGGAGAGGTTGACATTGGTAAAAAGAAAGCTGGTAAATAGGATTAGGATAATAAGAAAGATTGAGATACCGCTAGGTGAGAGCTGGACCTCCCTTTTCTTTGCGTCGTTATAGAGCTTGGTAATGATAAATTCCAAGCCAAGTATGATTAAAAAGAGGGGCCATAGCAAGAATATGTCCTTGAAAATTGCAGAGTTACTATAGCGGGATAATATCATTACACAGCCAGCAAATATTAGGGTAATGCCTAGGGTTATAAAGCCTACCTTTTTTCTATTGTCTTGCATCTTGTTCACGCTCCTGGACATAGATTAGTAGTTTAATTCTTCTATAGGCTTTAGACGTATAGGAGTTAATATATACTTCAAAAATTTATAAAAAGCTTTTACTAGCCATATAAAAGATTCTACTTGTTTTACTTGCCTAGTATTGGGTATTATATTTAAAAGGCTGTCTTATATAGGCTGATAAGTATATGAAAGGAGCTTTGCATATGAAAAAGTATGAATGTACCGTATGTGGCTACGTTTATGATCCAGCATTAGGTGATCCTGATAATGGCGTAGCTCCTGGCACAGCATTTGAGGATGTACCTGAGGATTGGGTATGCCCAGAATGTGGTGTTGGAAAAGATATGTTTGAGCCTTTAGACTAGTCGAGGGGCGCCGCAGCCTATTTCTATAGGCTGCGGTCGACTATCGACAGCTAACAGCCCCTAACTGTTAGCTATTTTAATTTTGTATCAACTTGTGTTTATGGGGGTGACTGATATTATTCAGAAATTATTTAATGATCTTGAGGCATTAGAGATAGCCATTGCTATAGAGGAGAGGGGAGAAGCCTTTTATAGGGCTGCAGCCAAGAGATTAAAGGAAAAGGAAAGCAAAGAGATGTTAATTAGGCTTGCAGACGAGGAACAGGACCATGCTGAAACCTTTAGACTCCTTTACGAGCAGGCCTTAGATAAAAAGCTAGACTTTGATGATGACTATATATTCGATCCAGAGGTATCAGCCTACCTGAGGGCTATGATTTCTAGCACAGTATTTCCATCCCTGGAGGAGCAGGATGAAATATTTAAAAGAATAGACGGGATTGTGGATGTTCTAAAAATTGGGATCCAGGCTGAAAAGGATTCAATCCTTTACTACACCCAGATGGTTATTAGCTCAAAGTTTGTTGAGGCCAAGGATGCTTTTAGGAGGCTCATAAAGGAGGAGAAAAAGCACTTAATCGACCTGCAGACCAGGCTGCTTGAATATAAAAAAAGACAGGCATAGCCTTTAATAATTTATGGGATAATATAGGCAAAACAGCCTTGTTATCCTTTTTTAATAGGTAAAGTATTTTGACCCTAACTCTTAAAGATATTCTGTTGACAAATAAATTGCATTTTGGTAACATAATAAAGGTCGTAGGTAAAGAGGTATTTTTCTTACTTATCTGGGGGTGTAGCTCAGTTGGCAGAGCGCCTGCCTTGCAAGCAGGAGGTCAGGAGTTCGACTCTCCTCATCTCCACCATTTTTTATGTAAGAGGTCAAGGGTCAGACAATTAAACTTAGGGGACTTGTCCACCATCAGACCTCATATAGGGGCTCATAGCTCAGCTGGTTAGAGCGCACGCCTGATAAGCGTGAGGTCGGTGGTTCGAGTCCACTTGAGCCCACCACTAGCAGATATTCCTCAGTAGCTCAATGGCAGAGCACTCGGCTGTTAACCGAGGGGTTACTGGTTCGAGCCCAGTCTGGGGAGCCAAATTTATTAGCCTGAACTTTAGTTCAGGTTTTTTTATTAGCTTTTTCTTTATCTTTTATCTTTCTGGGCCTATCCTATAAAGGGCATAGGTTTTTTTAATTTAGCTTGGTCTATGCCATAAAAGGGCAGAGGCATTTTTCTTTAAGCATAGTGCCTTAACATATATTACCGACAAGCAAATTTGGATAAGTCAAAGTGAACTGGTCATATTGTGATAATGCAAATAATTGCTTATAATTAAGTGGGCAGTAAAGAAATTGGCAGGCTGGCTTTAGGGCTTGGCCTAGCCGAAAGAGATGGTTATAATATTAAAGGTTGTGATTCAATGAGGCTACCAGAGGACTTTGGTAAGCATTTTCACTTTGACAATGGTTTTTGGGGCGCCCCCCTTAGGTGTGGCTTTATAAACCTTTATCAAATAGGGGAGATATGCTGTGAGCCAGGCTACCAAATAGAAGAACATTTGCAGCATGTAAATGAAATAACCTATGTCATTTCTGGTAGTGGTTATGCCTATGTTGACGGTGAGAGGATAAGCTTGGCCGAAGGGGATATTATGATAAATACCACCAATCATAGGCACTCAATTGAGGCTGGTTCTTCAAACCTGCTCCGCTTTACCTATATGGGTTTTAAGTTTAATAATGCTGCCAATACAGATGAATTTATAAAGCTTAAGGACATTTATAGTGACAANCCCTACCAAATTGCAAGGGACGAGCACAATCTTCTCTACCCCTTTATTAGGTGCATAGATGAAATGTATATGCAAAGGTCAAACAGCTTTTTAATGATTAAAAATTATTGTGAACAGATTGTAACCCTAGCAGCTAGGGCCTTTGAGGGTGTAAAGTCAGTTCCCTCTGGCAGGATTGTTGACCCGGGNATAGTAAGCTCTAATGTATATTATGTAATCCGCTATATAGAGGAGCACATTTGCGATATAAACAGTATAAAAGAATTAGCAGAGATTCTAGGCTTTAACCATACCTACCTGTCTCACTTTTTTAAGGAAAAGACAGGCATAACCCTACAAAGATATATAAGCTATAAAAAGACAGAAAAGGCCCTGCATTTTTTAAAGTATGGGGACCTAAGTGTTACGCAGATAAGTGAAAGGCTAGGCTATGAGAGCTCCCAGTCCTTTTCCAAGGCCTTTCGCAGGGTAATGGGCTATTCGCCGACCCAATATGTTAAGCTTATGGCTGAGCAGGAAAATGAAAATATGACAATACCCCCTGACCCCCTATTTAGGTTAAGGGGCAAGGAAGAGGAGAAAAAAGACTAGTGGAGGAGAGGAAATGAAAGTATTTAAAATCGGCCTTATTGCAGACTGCCTTAGACTACCCTTTAGGGAAAGTATCGAAAAATCAGCCCAGCTAGGGGCTGAGGGAGTCCAGCTCTATGCTGTCAGTGGAGAAATGGCGCCAGAGAATATGACCAGGCAGGATATAGTAGAAAAAAGGTCTATACTAGACGCAAATGGCCTCAAAGTATCTGCTCTTTGCGGTGACCTAGGTGGCCATGGCTTTACAATTGAAGAGGACAACCAGTGGAAGATTGAGCGGTCCAAAAAAATAGTAGACCTGGCCCTAGAGCTAGGTAGTAATATTGTAACTACCCATATAGGAGTTGTGCCTAGGGACAAGACCAGTAGGACCTACAAGGTATTACAGGAGGCCTGCAACGAACTAGCTGAATATGCCCATAGCCAGGGTGCCTATTTTGCTATAGAGACTGGGCCTGAAACTGCGACTAGCTTAAAGGACTTTTTAGACAGCCTCAGCTCAAAGGGGGTTGCTGTAAANATGGATCCTGCCAACCTTGTAATGGTTACAGGGGATGATCCTGTAAAGGCAGTTTATACCCTGAGGGACTATATAGTACATACCCATGCCAAGGATGGTATTATGCTAAAGCAAACTGACCCAAAGCTTATCTATGACTTCTTTGCAGAGGGTGGTATAGGTGATCTAAGGCTTGATGAGTACTTTAAGGAGGTCCCCCTCGGACAGGGACAGGTTGACTTTAAGGCCTATCTTGCAGCCCTAAGGGATATAGGTTTCAGTGGCTATCTGACTATAGAGAGGGAAACCGGCCCTGATCCCTTAGAGGATATTAGGCAGGCTATTTCATATTTGAGGGCTATAATTTAATCAAAAGCTAGTATGTCTCAAAGCATATTTTAAAACATATTTCAAAGTATATTAAAGAGTATATTTCATGACCAAGATAAGGAGCAGGACAGGTAAAGTTATAGACCTTTACCTGCCCTTTTTTGTTACTATAAGGGGCAAATGAAACCTTCTTGAGGACAGTTCGTATATCAATATATGGACATTTTACATAAGGCAAGAAAACTGGCCATTTTCCAAGATTGGCAATTTAAAGTTATGCCTATTTATGCTATACTTAAATCGCCCATATTTAAATTTTAGACTAATTATTTTTTTATCATAATTTTATGGAGGTAGCTATGGATAGGGATATTGTATGCTCGATAGTAGTGCCTATGTACAACGAGGAGGAGGTTATAGAGGAGACCTATAAACGCCTTAAGAAGGTAATGGACGAAACCGGTGAGACCTATGAGCTGGTCTTTGTAAATGACGGCAGTAGGGATAGGTCGGCTGAGATTATAGCAGATCTAGCCAGGACAGACGAAAATATTAGGCTAGTTGATTTTTCCCGGAATTTTGGCCACCAAATCGCTGTTACAGCAGGGCTAGATTATTCAGCAGGACAAGCCATTGTTATCATAGATGCTGACCTCCAGGATCCACCTGAGGTTATACCCAGGATGTTAGAAAAGTGGCGGGAGGGCTACGAGGTCGTATATGGCAAGAGGATTAAAAGACACGGAGAGACCGTATTTAAAAAGGTTACTGCATTTTTCTACTACCGTATACTGGCCATGCTGACAAATGACAAGATACCAAAGGATACAGGGGATTTTAGGCTTATAGATAGAAAGGTCTGTGATGCCATGACCTCCTTTAATGAGAGGAACCGTTTCCTTCGTGGTATGATAAGCTGGGTAGGCTTTAGGCAAACTGCAGTTGAATATGTGAGGGACGAGCGCTTTGCAGGAGAGACCAAGTACCCCTTAAAGAAAATGCTCAGGTTTGCTGCAGACGGCATTTTTTCCTTTACCTACAAGCCCTTAAAACTGGCCACCTATCTGGGCTTTATCCTGTCAATATCAGGCTTTATCTACCTTTTGTATGTCCTATATCAGGCCCTTTTTACAGACAATACTGTAAGTGGCTGGGCTTCAACTATAGGTGTTAATATAATATTCAATGGTATTACCCTGATAATCCTAGGCATTATTGGCGAGTATGTTGGCCGCATATATGAGGAAGTAAAGGGAAGGCCCCTTTATATAGTCAGACAGGCCATAGGTTTTGATAAAGAGGGCCAAAAGTCTGCTAAGGAAGTGGACAAGCCTAAAGCTAATAATCATAGAGGAATTTTAGCCGAGGAAACAGAAGAAATCAAAGAGGATGCAGGGGATGAGTAATTCGAGCTTGGAAAGGCTAAAGGCTAGGCTAGCTGAGCTTATAAAGTTTTCTTTAGTTGGGGTTTTAAATACCCTGGTTGATTTTTTGGTATTTACTATCCTAAACGGGCCAGTGGGCCTTAGGCCAACGCCTAGTCATATTATTTCTTATTCTTGTGGAGTTGCTAACAGCTACTCCTTAAACAGGAGATGGACCTTTAGGGTAAAGGGTAGCTTTAGTATGCCTGAACTATTAAAGTTTATTGGGGTAAACCTTTTATCCCTGGCTGTATCTACCCTAGTTATTAGCTATCTTGTAGAAGGTGGACCTGGTATAAATAAATATATTGGCAAGCTAATAGCCACTGTTTGTGCATTAGGAGTAAACTTTATTGGGTCTAGACTTTTTGTATTTAAAAGTAGTGAAAATGACAAGTAGGATGAGAAAGGGCTGAACAAAGTGGGCACAATTGCATTTATAAGTTTTAATATATTTATTGCTAGTTTTTTTTACTTAAGTAGCAGTATGAAGGGCAGGTCCAAGAGGCTGGCCACAAATGTCTATCGAGGCCACATCAGTACAGTCATATGGCTTGGCTTTGTAATAAGGCTAGTACTTGCACCCTTAAACCTTGGCTTTTCATCTGACATCGGCCTATTTTCCTACTGGGCCCAGGAGGGGGCCAAGGACCTACTACATATCTACTCTAATGCCTCCTTTCTTGATTATCCCCCTTTCTATATATACATACTGACCATAATCGGACTAATAGGCAAGCTATTTGGTATATCGGGAGGAGATCCAGTCTTTGTCATCCTCCTAAAGCTACCTTCAATACTAGCAGACCTAGCAACAGCCTATATCCTATACAGTCTAGCTAAAAAGAGGTTTTCTGGCTCTTGGCCTGTTGCCATAGCAGCCCTTTATATCTTTAACCCAGCTGTCTTGATAGATTCTGCCATGTGGGGTCAGGTGGACTCCTTTATGGTTATGCTCATTGCCCTTGGCTTTTATACATTGATGGAGTCGGACAGGCCTGCCCTTTGCGGCCTGCCCTTTGCAGCTGCCATATTAACAAAGCCCCAGGCCCTAATAGTTATGCCAGCTGTCCTTTTTACCATCTTAAAGGGCCGGGATCCAAAGTTTTTACTAAAGACCTTATTCTATGGTGCTGGAGCCCTGCTAGCCCTAGCCCTACCCTTTTTAATAGTTGAGGGGCCCAGCTGGTTAATTGAGCTATACTTAAATACTGCAGGTCATTATACCTACGCCTCCTTAAACGCCTTTAACCTCTTTTCTATGTTAGGGGCCAACCTAGTGCAGGATTCTGAGACCTTTATATTTTTCTCCTATAAAATATGGGGCTTTGCCTTTATACTTTTGACCCTTTTATATACAGGACTTGTTTTTATAAAGGGAAAGGGAAGCCAGCTACCCTACCTAGGAGGTATCCTGTTATACCTAGGCGTCTTTGTCCTATCAGCTAGGATGCATGAAAGGTATATGTTCCCGGTTTTGTTTTTCTTCCTAGTCATATTTATCTTAACTAGGGACAGGTGGAGCCTAATCTTTTATGGCATATCCTCTATAACTATCTTTGCCAACATATATGTTGTTCTTGAGAAAATGATTAGGACAGGTGACCCCCATATCTATATGAATGATGGGGCTTATGCGGATACAGCAGCCCTTATTATCGTATCTATTGTAAATGTGCTACTTTTAATTGCAGTTGTGATATGGGCCTGGCGAAACGGGGCAATGGAAAAGATAAGCAGGGCAGATGATATCGACAAGATCTCGCCCAGGCAAGATATGGCAGGCAAAAAAAGGCCAAGGCCAGAGGAGATTGACCAGACCCGGTCTAGGATAAACAAAAAAGACCTCATCATAATGACAGTAATGACCCTTATATATCTGGGGATGGCCTTTATAAATCTTGGGGGCTTTGAGGTTCCCCAGACCGAGTGGGTGGCTAAAGACTCCACAGACGGCTTTATAATTGAGCTAGAAGAGGAAAACTATGTATCTAGGCTTACCTATTACTGCGGGCTTGGCAAGGAGGCCACATATAGGGTATGGTACAAGAGCACAAATGGTGAGTATGAAAAGATCGAAGACCTTATGGAAGAGGATGAGTTCTACAAGTGGAAGGTCCTAAATATTGATGCCCACCTTAGCCATATAATGGTCAGGCCAACCAAGCCGGGCGGTTCCATCCATGAAATAGGGGTCTTTGCTACTGACAAGAATCAGCCACTAGCCATTAGCATAACTGACCTTGATGGCAATCCTGTAGACCAGTCAGATCCCCTTTATAATCTAGTAGACGAGCAGGCTATAGCAAAGTATACCCACAACTACAAGACGGGCACATATTTTGATGAGATATACCATGCACGTACAGCCTATGAGCATTTAAATCAAATAAAACCCTATGAGTGGACCCATCCGCCCCTAGGAAAGATTTTAATAGGCATTGGAATCAAAGCTTTTGGTATGAACACCTTTGGCTGGCGATTTGTAGGTACCATAATAGGGGCGGCCATGATACCCCTTATGTATCTATTCGGTAAAAAGTTGTTTAAAAGGAGCCTATTCGGCTTTTGCGCTGCCTTTTTAATGATGTTTGACCTTATGCATTTTGCCCAGACCAGGATCGCTACTATAGATTCCTATACGACCTTCTTTGTTATACTTATGTACTACTTTATGGCCGATTACTACCTATGTAGGTCCTACAAAAAGGGCTTTATCAGGTCCCTAATACCCTTGTTTTTAAGCGGGCTCTTTTTCGGCCTAGGAGCAGCTAGCAAATGGTCTGCCCTATATGGGGCTCCAGGACTTGCCCTTATATTTTTCATGGCCAAGTATAATGAGACCAAGGACTACAGGGAGTATAAAAAGATGGATGAGCAGGACAGGCCGGCCTGGGTCAAGAGTTTTATAGGAAAGTACTGGGTAGGAACCCTTATTGCCTGTGTATTCTTCTTTATCATCATACCAGCTGCTATATACCTCCTGTCCTATATACCCTATCTAAGGGTAGAGGGCATGACCTTTAAGGACATACTAGACTATCAGACCAGGATGTACAATTACCACAGTGGTCTTGAGGCCACCCACGGCTTTCAGTCTAGCTGGTGGACCTGGCCCCTTCTGATTAGGCCAATCTGGTATTACAAGGCTCCAGATATGGCTGCAGGTATGGCTTCAACCATATCCTCCTTTGGTAACCCAGCCATTTGGTGGGTTGGGATAGGGGCTTACTTTTACCTGATCAAAAGGGCCCTAAAGAAAAATTCTGTTGCCATATTCCTCTTGATACCGATAATAACCCAGCTTCTACCCTGGACTCAGATATCAAGGGCTGCCTTTATATATCACTTTTTCCCCATCCTGCCCTTTGTAATGCTAGGGATAGTTTTTGCCATTAAGTGCCTCATAGACATAGGCATGAGTCAAAACAGGGTCTATGTATACCTAGCCATAGTGCTGATTAACTTTATCCTATTTTACCCCATGGTTTCTGCCTTGCTGGTGCCTGAGTATTATCTGCTAGGCTTAGAGCTCCTACCTTCCTGGGTTTTTTGGACCTAGGCTAGGGAGGGCTAAATAAAATAACCCTTTACCGACTAGCTGAATAAAATACCTATAATGGGTCAATGCTTTAGCTAGCAGGCTTCTTAGCCAAAAGCATTTCGGGGAGGGATAATTATGATAGCAATCAGACTATGCTCTATTTGTCAAAGGGCCAAGAGGGTCAATCTCATAATCAGGGACAANAACATCTGCCTTGAATGTGAAAAGGCCCTAGTAGAAACTACTAGTACACAAAAGTCCTATGGCTACTATATGGACGCTGTAAAAAAATTATTATATAATAGTGCAAATTAGAGCTAGATTATAGGATACGGTGGTTTTATAATGGAAATGCCTTTGGTACAAGCTATTTTAGACTATGTAGATGAGGGTACAGCTAGATTTCATGTACCAGGGCACAAGGGTATGGACCTTTATTCAAGGCTTGGTTTCAAGCTAGACTGGACCTATGATTTGACTGAGGTTAGAGGGACAGACAATCTGCAGGCACCAACAGGTGCAATTAAAAGAGCTCAGGAGCTAGCTGCCAGAGCCTTTGGGTCAGATGTCTGTTTTTTTCTTGTAAATGGAACGACTTCAGGTATACATATAATGATCCTTTATGCTGCAAGGCCAGGTGACAAGGTCTTGCTTGCTAGGTCCTGCCACAAGTCAGTTTGGGATGCCCTAGTTTTGTCAGGAGCTGTACCTGTTTATATAGAGCCTGAGTATGACGAGGACCGGGGCCTCTATACCCAGGTTAGCTTAGATTCTGTAAAAAGGGCTGTCAAAAACAATCCTGACATTGTTGCCATGGTCATCACTAGCCCTAACTACTATGGTATGGTAGGCCAGCTAGAAGAGATTTGTAGCTATCTTAGGGACAGGGGCATATTGTCTTTAGTAGATGAGGCCCATGGAGGCCACTTTATCTTTAATAGAAAACTGCCCCCCTCGGCTGCTGATGCTGGGGCAGATATTTGGGTACAAAGCGCCCACAAGACCTTGCCTTCATTGACCCAGGCCTCATACCTACACGCCAGGTCAGATAGGGTAGACACTAATGTGCTTGCAAGCCTCCACAGTATGATGATGACGACTAGTCCTTCATACTTACTTATGGCCTCCCTTGACCTAGCCAGGGCCTATATGGAGGATAGGGGACAGGCAGAGCTAGATAGGCTAATTGAGCTAGTGGCAGCTAGCAGGCAAAGGTTAAATAGGCTTGGAATAGATACAATGACTAGCTATGCAAGGCCTGAATTAGTGGCCATGGACCCTACTAGACTGGTGCTTGACTTAAGTAGCCTTTCCATAAGCGGCTTTGAGGCAGAGGGCCTGCTAAGGGACAGGGGGATACAGGTTGAGATGTCTGATCTAACTAGGCTGGTTTGTGTCTCTAGCCTAGCTGATAAAATAGAGGATTTTGATAGGCTAGTAGCAGCCTGTGACTCTCTACTAAGACAGGGGTCTAATAAGGATAGGCCTATTTTCGGTCAAAACCTTAGTCTAGGCAGTAGGCTTAAAAAAGGGGCCAGGCTAGACTCCGGGGCCCTGATAGGTCCAGCTGCAGGGATTCCCGACCAAGTCCTAAGTCCGAGACAGGCTTTTTTTAGTAAAAAGGAATATGTACCACTAGCTAGGGCCCAAGGCAGGGTCTGTGCTGGACTAGTAGGCTCTTATCCTCCCGGCATACCAAGCTTTTGCCCTGGAGACCTAATAGATAAGGCCGGTCTTGAGTATCTTAGCTTAGTTAAGGACAGGGGCGGCCAGCTTTTTGGCCTAAGAGATGAGGACCTAGTAGCTGTAGTTAAGGATTAGGGATTAGCTAATCTAGGCCCTTATAAGGGCCTAGAGCTGATATATTGTGACTTAAGTAGACTTTTTAAATAGGAGTGAGCTAATAGATGAAAGGCAGGCTAATAGTTATAGAGGCAGGAGACGGTAGTGGCAAGGAGACCCAAACAAGGATGCTCTTTGATAGGCTAAGGCAGGAGGGACATCAGTTGAGGAGGATAACCTTTCCCGACTATGACAGTCCATCTTCTGCTCTAGTAAAGATGTACTTAAGGGGCGATTTTGGTGATAGGCCGGATGATGTTAGTCCATATCCAGCCTCGGTCTTTTATGCCATAGATCGGTATGCCTCCTATAAAAGGGCCTGGGAAGAGTCGTATTTAGCTGGTCAAATCATACTAGCTGACAGGTATACTAGCTCTAATATGGTCCACCAGTCTGTAAAGCTAGGGGACACAGATGAGCAGCAGGCCTATCTTGACTGGCTAGGTGACCTAGAATTTAATAAATTAGGCCTACCAGAGCCTAACCAGGTGATTTTTCTAGATATGCCTCCAGCCTATTCCTTAAAACTAATAAAGGACCGGCAAAACAAGATAACAGGTGGCGATGACAAGGATATCCATGAAAGGGATACTGCCTATCTAGAGAGGGTCTATAGGACCTCCTTGCTCTTGGCAGACAAGCTAGGCTGGACAAAGGTCACCTGTGTTGAGGATGGAAGGATTAGGACCCGTGAGGCCATACACGAGGATGTGTACAGGGCAGTCCTAGAGGTCCTTTAAAATAGGCAGCCTAGGTTATAAGGATAAAAGCTTGGAGCTAGCCTTTAAGGATGAAGGGTAAAGTGATAAGGGGCAAAGGAATTAGTGGTAAATCAATTAGTGGCAAAGTGATTAGGGACAAAGAAATTAGTGACAAAGGGATTAGGGGCAAAGGCCTGCTTTCAAGAGGATTAAAGAGACCTAGCTGTAGGCTCAAGCCCTTTATTTGCTGTTTGCTATAGCTGCTAAAGTGATATATAATAATCATAAATAAAGGACTGTTTTCATAATCTGATTACAGGGGGGTTTACACATGAAGCTAATAATTGCGATAGTACAGGATGAGGATGCCCAAAGGCTAACATCTACCTTGATGGATGATGGTTTTAGCGTGACCAAGCTTGCTACAACAGGAGGCTTTCTAAGGGCAGGCAATACGACCCTACTAATAGGTGTTGACGAAGAACGTCTAGACGATGCAATGGACCTTATTGAAAAGGTGAGCAAGAGTAGAAAACAGGTAGCCACCTCGCCTTCTCCCGTTGCAGGAGCAGCCGGAGTATATGTACCCTACCCAGTTGAGGTAACTGTTGGAGGGGCTACAGTCTTTGTTGTAGACGTTGAGCAATTTCGCAAGCTTTAATGGTATTAAGGCCAGATTTTCCAGGAGAAAAGCAGATGAATACTAGACCTATTGTAGGGCAATCCCAGCTCGTTAAAATGATGGATAGCATTATAGCTAGCGGGCGGGTTGCCCATGCTTATTTATTTACAGGTCCCTTTGGCGCGGGCAAAAAAACCCTTAGCTTACTTTTTGCACAGGCCCTATTGTGCGAAGGCGGGGGGGAAAAGCCCTGCTATAGCTGTAGGTCCTGCAAGCAGATCGATTCGAATAACCACCCTGATATATATCATCTAGTCAAGGAAGAGGACAAGACTAGAATCATTGTGGACCAGATTAGGGATCTACGGGAAAGGATTAGGGTCAAGCCATATCAATCAGAATTGAGGATAGTCTTTATACACAGGGCTCAGGAAATGACGGTTCAGGCTCAAAATGCACTGCTAAAGACCCTAGAAGAGCCACCTAGCCATACCAAGTTTTTCTTACTAGCTGATATTGTAAATGAACTGCTGCCAACCATTATATCAAGGTGTCAGATATTTAAGGTAAATAGCCTGTCCACTCCAGACACTGCAAAGATTTTAATGGATAGACTGGATATTTTAAGGGAGGAGGCCAGTTTTTTTGCTACCATTGCCTGCGGGATCCCTGGCAAGGCCCTCATGCTGGCTAGTAACGAGGACTTCAAGCAAAAACGAGACAGGCTAATTGAAAAGCTAGGCTCAAAGCGACCTAATGACCTCTTAGACCTAGTTCCCCTCTTTACAGAGGACAGGGACCTAGCCTTTGACCTATTTGATGTTTTGGTCTTTTGGTTTAGAGACCTATTGGTAGCAAAGGAAACAGGCAGGACCGACAAAATAATCAATATGGACAAGCTTTCCTACTTGGGCAGACAGACTAAAGCCTTTACAAGCAGGGCGCTACAGGATAATATAGAGCTAGTAGAAAAATCAAGAAGAGCCATAGAAGGGTATAGCAATTTTCAGTTAACTATAGAAAACATGCTTTTAGCTTTCACGGGAGGAGCAAATTGATGCAGTTAGTTATAGGTGTGCGCTTTAAAGCAGCAGGTAAGATATATTATTTTGACCCAGGCAATATAAAGCTAGATCTCTTTGACAAGGTAATAGTTGAGACAGCTCGAGGAATAGAATACGGTGAGGTTGTAGTAGAGCCTAGGATGGTTTCAGAAGAAGAGATCATCACACCTTTAAAGAGTGTTATTCGCAAGGCTACGGCCAAGGATGATATAAAGTACAGAGAAAACAAGAAAAAGGAACTAGAAGCCCTCATAACCTGTGAGGAAAAGGTAGAAAAGCATGGGCTAGCCATGAAGCTAGTTGATGTAGAGCTTACCTTTGACAATAGCAAGCTAATATTTTATTTCACTGCCAATGGCAGGATTGACTTTAGGGAGCTAGTAAAGGATTTAGCTGCCGTATTTAAAACAAGGATAGAGCTAAGGCAGATAGGGGTCAGAGATGAGGCCAAAATGCTTGGAGGCCTTGGACCATGTGGTCTTACCCTTTGCTGTAATACCTTTATGGGTGACTTTCACCCAGTATCAATAAAGATGGCCAAGGAGCAGAGTCTCTCACTTAACCCGGCCAAGATATCCGGCCTATGTGGTAGGCTTATGTGCTGCCTAAACTATGAGCAGGATTATTACGAGGAAATAAGCAAGATAATGCCAAGGGTAGCTAGCGATGTAATTACACCCGAAGGCAGGGCCACCGTCCTAGATGTCAACAAGCTAAAGCAGCTAGTTAGGGTAAAGCTAACTCTTGAGGATGGGGCAGTTGATATAAGAGAGTATGCTTTAGACCAAATCAAGGCCTTAGACAATAGGTCAGTTAGTCAAAATGACAATAATGATCCATTAGTAGATGACCCTGAGATAGCATCATTATTGGATGACTAAACCAGAATTCTAATAATTAGCAAATCCTACTTTTAATTTGTGACAAAATCTGATACAATTATTAAGGTTTTTTATTGGGGATTGTGGAGGAGGTGACTGAAATGGCCTATGTTATAAACGAAGATTGCATTGCATGNGGTGCTTGCCAACCCGAATGTCCAGTTGAAGCTATTACAGAGGGTGACATTTACGTTATAGACGGTGATCTATGCATTGATTGCGGAGCCTGTGCAGATGTATGCCCAGTTGATGCTCCCAACCCAGCGTAAGAGCGTGAGCAAGTATAAATGTATACACACATAAGAAGGACCTTTTATAGGTCTTTTTTATTTTGCTATTTTACATAATATTTTGTTTCTTNGCAGGAAATCACGCTTGTATGTCGAAACAAAAGAAATAGGGTGTATATTCTTATATATTTTCATTGGATAATGTCCCTAAATAAATAACAAGGCGGTGATTGACAATGCGACGTTTTCTAGCTTTATTAGTCATATTGTCTATAATAGCTAGTATTATCTTTACTGTACCTGCCCAGGCCAGTCTCGATTATAGCATGATACGCGTTGCCTTATCATCTATGGGGACACCATCTAAAGTAGAGCTCTATACAAATGGCGATTTTACTATAGCTGGCAACTCATCAGTTAATATAAAGGCAGCAACCAATTATACAATAACAGTTAGCAGCGGCAAGCTCAAACTAGAAGGTGGAGGAACTACCTATACCTTAAGCTCCCCCTTTACCTTTAAAAATAAAAGTGGTAGCTTGAGGGTGAAAAACCCCGCATATGGTACAAAGTATTATCCTGGTGATATGGAGGTCAGGATAGTAGATGGGGGTATACGTTTAACAAACCATGTAGATATGGAAACATATCTTTATGGCGTACTACCCTTTGAGATGTCCAATAGCTGGCCATTAGAGGCCCTCAAGGCTCAGGCTGTAGCTGCCAGGACCTATGCTGCTAGGGCCAGGCGGTCAAGTAACTATTTTGACCTATATGATACCCAATCGAGCCAGGTATACCAGGGCTACGATCCAGCATATGCTAGATGCATACAGGCAGTTGACGAGACTAAAGGCCTAGTACTTATGTATAATAACTCCTTTGTTGGTACCTATTACTCATCATCCAATGGGGGTATGACAGAGGCTACTAAAAATATATTTGTACAAGACCTGCCCTATTCAGTTNTAAAAGAGGACCCCTACGACATTAGAAACAAGAGTAATTCTAGGGCCACCTGGACCATTACATACACAAAAAAACCTGTTAGCTCAAGCCTGGCAAACCGGCTAATACAGCGTATGAAGTCATCTGTAGACAGCAAGGGATATAGTTCAAACGACCCTAATATAAAGGTATTAGAGCTAAAGGAAATCTTCTTTGAACCCCAAAATGAGAGTGGCAGGATTGACAAGGGCTATCTCTTGGCTAAACTGCTAGTAAAGAAAAAGCAGCTTGCAGGTAGTCATGACTGGGTCAAGATTAGATACAATGGTCAGGATGCCTATATGGCTGTACAGTATTTAGCCTTTAATGAGCCTGCTAGCGATGGCACTATGACTGGCACGGTCACTGAAGCAAGGGTTAATGTACGCAAGGGTCCTGGTACCAACTATGATAGTATCGGTATAGTTGAAAAGGACAGCAAGCTCACAATAGTAGATAGCAACATGCAGATAATAGAGCAAAAGCTTAGCTTTAATAAAAACACAGCCAGAGGTGTTCTAAACCTACCTAGCCTCTTGGTTACTGTTGAGGACAAGGGAGACTCCTTTGTACTAAATGGTGGAGGCTTTGGGCATGGGGTAGGCATGAGCCAATACGGGGCCCAGCAAATGGCCAGAGAGGACTTTACCTTTGACCAGATCCTAGACTTTTACTATCCAGGTACACAGCTGACCCTTATGTATGGTGGGTCTGATGACCTTCCTGACCGTGGTGATGGCGACAGGCCAGACCCAAGCCAGGAGTCAAGTCCAGAACCGACTCAGGAGCCAAGCCCTGAGCCAACCAAGGAACCGACCCCAGAACCGACTCAGGAGCCAAGCCCTGAGCCAACCAAGGAACCGACCCCAGAACCGACTCAGGAACCAAGTCCTGAGCCGACCACGGCGCCAACGGCCAAACCGACCACGGCTCCGACAGCAAAACCAACCCAGGCTCCAACAGCCAAGCCTACTGCACAGCCTACGGCTAAACCAACCCAGGCTCCAACAGCTAAGCCTACTCAGGCACCTACGGCTAAACCGACAGCCAAGCCCACTAATCCGCCAAAGGATCAGACTGTAAAAAGTGGTACTGTAAAGGTTCCAACGGCCCTAAATATGAGAACTGGTCCTGGAACCAACTATCCGATAATAATACAGCTAAAGAACAATACCAAGCTTGAGATCCTAGGTGAGTCAGGTAAATGGTACAAGGTTAAGGTAAATAACTATACAGGCTATGTACACAAGGATTATGTTGAGACAAGCGGATCTTCAGGTACAACAAAACCTCCTGTAGAGCCTGAAAAACCAGCACCAGTTGACCCAGCTCCACCCCCGGACAAGGAAAAGTATGGCTATGTAACCTGTAGTAGACTCAATGTACGTAGCGGTCCAAGTACAAAGAATCATTCTGTCGGTGTGGTAGAAAAGGGTAGCAAGCTCAAAGTACTGGGCAAGACAGGTAACTGGTACGAGGTTGAATACAAGGGCGTAAAACGCTATGTAAGTGCCGATTATCTGAATGTACAAGAAAGCACTGGAACTAGCCAGCAAACAATAGGAACAGTAAATGCAAGTGCACTCAATGTACGAACTGGCCCAGGTACTAGCTACAAGGCTGTAGGTTATGTTACCAAGGGGACCAAGCTTACCATACTAGGCAAGAGTGGAAGCTGGTACAAGATAAACTACAAGGGTGCCACAAGGTATGTAAGTACAAGCTATGTCACTGTAAGTGGCCAATCAAGTGGCAACACAAGTACAAGCAGAACAGGCACTGTTACAGCCTCAGCCCTAAATGTACGGTCTGGCCCAGGTACCAATTATAAGATAGTATCAAGGCTAGTCCGCAACAACAAGGTTACCATAACAGGTACTAGTGGTAAGTGGTACAAGATAAGGCTAAATAACACGACTGCATATGTACATTCAGACTATATTAAGTAGCTATAGGGAAAAAGTACCGCTATATTATCAAAGATAAATNTTCAAATAAAGATGAGCGGTTGGATTGATTTCCAACCGCCTTTTTTAAGCTTAGCAAACAATTATAAATAGTTAATGGAGGGGTTTTTNAAAATGTGGGACATTATTATGGGTTATCTAATGGTACCCGGGCAGGAGTTAGTCAATCTACTTGTTTCCCTTTTGTTTTCTGTGGTCTTGTCAGTATTTATTGCTATAGTCTACAGGGTAGTCCACAGGAGCATGACCTATGAGCCGGGCTTTTTGACGACCATAGCAGGAATAGGGCCAATAGTAACTATGGTTATGTTCTTTATTCAGGGCAACCTTGTATTATCCTTAGGTCTAGTTGGGTCACTATCCATTATCCGCTTTAGGACCCCAATCAAGGATTCTAGGGACATGGTCTTTATTTTCTGGTCTATAGGTGTAGGTCTAGGCTGTGGTACCTATAATTGGACCATAACGATTGTCTCTACTTTGATAATAGCCCTGCTAGTGACAGTTCTTTTCCTCTTAAAGCACAAACGGACTGTCCGTGGCGAGTACATACTAGTAGTTTCGGGCAAGGGGGACCTGCCTTCAGGCCAAGTAGAAAAGGTCCTATCTTCCCAGCAACTATATGCACGAATAAGAACCAAGCAGCTAGAGGCTGAAAAATGGGAGCTCATTTATGAGCTTGTCGTTCCAAAAGCTGACTCAATAGATGGCCTAGTTGAAAGTATAAAAGACCTAGAGGGCGTCAGCAGGGTATCTCTTTTGGCACCCCAGCTAGCTTTACCTGTCTAGGCCAGCCTATATGGGGGTTACTATGAGAGAAAGAACTAGGTATGAAAGCAAATACAAGCTAGATTACAGGAGCTACCAGCAAATAAAAAACGCCATAAGGCCTTATATGGAAGAGGATATCTATACCAAGATAGCAAACCATGAACAGGGCTATCTGGTAAAAAGCCTTTACTTTGATAGCTTTGACTATCAGGCCTACAGGGAAAAGGACCAGGGGGACTATGGAAGGGTAAAGCTTAGGATAAGGTCCTATACTGACCAAGCCGACCCTAACTCAAACCTATCCGTTGAGTTTAAGACCAAGTTTGGCAATGTGATGAAAAAGTTTGCAACCTTTGTTTCATTAGAAGAATATGAGACCTTTATTACAAGCTTGCATTGGCCACAGATAAGAAACTCAGTTATGGAGGATTTTGAGCGACTAACCCTACTACAGGGTATGCGACCTAAAACCATAGTTAGGTACCGGAGAGAGGGCTTTAAGTCAAGGGATGGGGATGCCCTTAGGATTACCCTAGACCACAGGGTGGAAAGCGCTGCTGCCGATTTCCTCTTTCAAGAGGATGTATTTTTCAAGGAGCATGCCTATGGTACAGTTGTTTTGGAGATAAAGGCGGATATGGAAAAACCAAAATGGTTAAGCCGCTTAGTAAGAGACCATGAACTAAAGGCTGTATCCAATAGTAAGTATGGACAGAGTATTGAAATATCCAGGCCCGATACAATGGCCTTTGGACAAATCTTAGATAAAGAAGACCTACTAGACAGTTTTTCACCTGGCTTTGACCCAGGCTTTAATCTATAACAGACTTTTATTTTGCTTGATTCTAAGAAGGGAGTAGCAGGCTATGAAGCAGATCATTTCATTGATCATAGTAATATTACTCGTTGGTTTAGCCTTGTTTTTTGGCTATACTAGCTATTATGCCAAAAAAGAAAGCTCACCGGCTACCAGGGTTTTAATAAATGAAGTGATGGCTTCAAACAATAGTTTTATAGCAGATGATGATGGAGATTTTTCTGACTGGCTAGAGCTTTATAATACAGGGCCAGATAAGGTCAATATAGGTGGTTGGTATTTGTCAGATGAAAAAGGGGTACTCAAGTGGCAATTCCCAGAGGATACCTTTATAAAGGCTAAAGGCTATATGATTGTATGGGCATCTGGCAAGGATAGGGGCCAGGCTAATGGGCCTTGTCATACCAATTTTAGGCTATCTAGCTCTGGAGATAGGGTCTTTTTATACAATTCAGATGGAATAGAGCAAAGTAGTATCGAATTTCCCTCCCTAGCTAGCAATATGTCCTATGGAAGGGAAACAGAGGGGAGCCTGAGGGCTAGCATATTTGAAAAGGCTACACCTGCCACTACTAATGCAGGAGGACTCCTCCTTGAAAAAGGGCTTGAGGCCCCAGGTTTTTCCCATGTAGGGGGCTTTTATAAGAATGCTTTTTCACTTAGCCTTAGGACCAATGACCCAAAGGCCCAAATCAGGTACACCCTTGACGGGAGTGAACCAGATGAAAACTCACCCCTATATACCGGTCCAATAAAGATACAAGATAGGTCTACAGAAGAGGACCTATATACAGGTATAAGGACCAGTCTTCCTGGCCGAGACCTTGGCCCGATTCAAACTAGAAAGGGTACAGTCGTCAGGGCTAGAGCCTTTAAGGATGGCTATAAGGCAAGTGAGATAGTAACCAGTACATACTTTGTTGATAGTAAAATTAAGGACAGGTACCAGCTTCCTGTGCTTTCTCTTACAACCGATCCAGATAACCTCTTTGATAGGGAAAAGGGAATCTATGTGCCAGGGGCAATCTTTGATGACTGGAAGCTTAATANTCCCTTTGAAAATCCAGGGTCTGATGCACCGGCTAACTATCATCAAAGGGGCAGNGCNTGGGAAAGGCCTGTTTACCTAGAATACTATGATATAGCCGGTAGGCAGCTACTGGCCCAAAATGCTGGTATAAGGATCCATGGTGGCCTAACCTCCGCCAAAGCACAAAAGAGCCTCCGCCTATATGCCAGAACTGACTATGACCCTTTAAACCTATTTGCCTTTGACCCCTTTGCAGATCTAGGAGGGGCCAGTGGCCTAGCTACAGACCTAGGATATAAACGGTTAGTCTTAAATAACGCTGGCGATGACTGGGAATATGCCGGTATGCGCAACAGCCTAATCCAAGGCCTTGTGGCCCATAGGGACTTAGCTACAATAAAAAGCAGCCCCCTTGTAGTATTTATAAACGGTGAATTTTGGGGTATCCATTATATACAGGAGAGGCTTGACCGCTTTTATTTAGAGGGCCATTACGGGGCCGATCCAGACAAGCTTGTACTATTAGATAACAATGGTGAATTAAATGAGGGCAAGCCAGGGGATGAGGCAGACTATTTCAAGATGCTCGACTTTATCCTAAGCCATGACTTATCTGTTAAAGACAATTATCTTAAGGTTAAAGGGCTACTAGATATAGACAATTATTTAGATTACTTTGTGGTAAACACCTATGCAAATAATGTGGACTGGCCCCATAATAATGTAAGACTATGGAGATACAAGGGCCAGGACCAAAGCGGTGAAACAAAAGATGAGGATAGTATAGACCAGCTTTTGCTAGATCAGGACAGGGCAGATGGAGATAGGATAGGCCAGGAAAAGACTGGTGAGGATAAGTATCTTATAGATAAGGAGACTGACCATCTAGACGGACGTTGGCGCTTTGTCCTATACGATCTTGATCTAGGCTTTGGACTTGGCCAGGATGCTAGCTTTAATATGCTTGACTGGGCAACTAGGCGGCAGAGCCCTGAAACCGGCGAGCAATGGCCTGGCATAATAATAAATGGTCTCCTGGAAAATCAGGATTTTAGGTATGAACTTATAAACAGGTATGCTGACCATATGAATACATCCTTTAGGGAGGATGTGGTTTTAGAGAGGATAGACAGGCTAGCAAACATGCTAATGCCATCGATCAAGGACCATCTTTCAAGGTGGGCCCTACATGGTGGGTCTGTGGCTAGCTGGCAGGAGGAGGTCGACAAGCTTAGGGATTTTGCCGAGCAAAGACCTGCCTACCTTAAAGACCATATCATGGATATGTTTGGCCTTGAGGGTACAGTTAATGTAAGGGTAAACAATACAAACACTAAGGGTGGCTTTATAAGGATAAACTCTATAGATATAGTCAAGGCCACTCCTGGAGTAGGGGATGAAAGTAGCTTTACAGGCCAATATTTCAAGGCTGTACCTATAGAATTGACTGCCCAGGCTATGCCAGGCTATAAATTTGCTGGCTGGCAAGGACTAGACCAGTACCAGGATATAGAGCAGATAGGGGATAGGTTAAGGATTATCCCAAAGGGTGATATTGAAATAACTGCAAGCTTTAAGCCCCTGCCTATTAGAAAAGCTATATCAGCCCTCTTTATTGGCCTCTTAATTGTGATAGGGATTGCAATTATACATGCCCTGCTAAACCTTATACCCATTAGAAAAGGGAAAATAAAATAATAAAGCAAATAAATAAACAAAGACGTGTTCTTTATTTAGAACACGTCTTTCTTTTATTGATATATTATTAGCTGCTTACAGATAAAGCTTAGCTGATAGCTATAAAGTTTGGACGATTTTGGCCGGTTACATATTAAAATTTAACCTTTCCTTTAAAGCTTAGAGTCTACTTTGTCCTAATTGTTATTAGTGAGTGACTCTTTTTCGTCTGCCCCATATATAAACTCGTGGAGCAACTCTTTGTTTTTCTCTATATCTGGGTTTAAGACCCGCATCTTTCTAATGGTTTCATCCTTATAGTGGCCATCTGCCGGCAGGCGAAATTGCTCTATATCGCTAGTGGAAAAGCCTATCATAGCTACTGCCAAGTCAACAATCTCAGTCTTAGTTAGGCTAGTTTCAACCTCTGGTAATAGCTTTGAAACTAGGCCTGGGACCTTGGTTAGGGGTAGACTCTTTCCTTTTTTAAAGAGCTCATTTAGGACCCTTCTTTGTCGTTCGGTCCTCTCAAAGTCATCCCGACCTACAGACCTTATACGGCTATAGGATACTGCCTGTCTACCGGAAAGAACCTGTAGCCCTGCCTCTGTCAATGGCGGAGTGCTTGTCCCGTCATTTATAATCTGGTCAAGCTCTCTAGCTAGCTTGTTAATTTCCTTGACCTCTCTCTTTTTTACCTCTATGGGGACTCCACCGACCTCATCTATTATCATCTCAAGGGAGAAAAAGTCCACTGATATATAGTCTGTAATGTCCATGTTAAAAAGCGAGTTTACTGTCTTTATAGACAAGGAGGGTCCACCATATATATAGGCCGTGTTTATACGGTTGTCTTGTTGGCCTGGTATAGGTACATACATATCCCTCATCAAGGAGGTAATCTTTACTGTCTTGTTGTTTTTGTCGATACTAGCTATCATCATAGCATCGGACCTACTTTTTTGATTCTTGTTCCGGTTGTCTGTACCAAAAAGCATAATATTTATGACACCAGTTTCACTGGAATCTGGGGCAGAGGGTCCTATGCCAAGCTCAGAGGGATCCTTTATGGGCTTGCCTGTATCAGGATTTACCAGTCCCGCTTCCTTTATAGAATCCAATAGGGTGTATATATAGCCGGCAGATCCTAATAGGGCTACCAGTATAATAATGAGCATAATTTTTATAAATTTTTTCATCAAATGGCCTCCATCTAGTGAGCTACTATTTAATTATATAGTAAGACCCTTATTAGTCAAGATTTGTTTCACAACTAGGAAATATGTCGATTATTCTAGCCGCCAGCTTTAGGGCCTTTACTTAAAATTTTGGCTAAACTCTCTTAAGTCAAAATCCGGGGCATCCTATAGGCAAGGCTACTTTTGTTTTACCGGGCATCCTATAGGCAAGGCTACTTTTGTTTTACCGGCCTCTTTTCTGGGTATGTTTTATTAATAAAAAAAGAGGAGACAGGTTTATGGACAGCAATTTTTTTATTTTTACGGTATTTTTTCAGGGCATGGCTTCCTTTTTATCCCCCTGTGTTCTACCACTCTTGCCGGCCTACCTTACCTACTTAACAGGCCAATCTCTTGAGGCAATAGGGGAGGATAAAAGGGCCTATAAAAGGCTAGTTACAAACTCCCTAGCCTTTGTGGCTGGCTTTTCTATTATATTTATTATCTTAGGTGCAGCTGCAACAAAGCTCGGTTCTTATTTACTAAGGCAGCAGTATATAATTCAGAAAATATCTGGTGCAGCCATTATCCTCTTTGGCCTTTTTCATACGGGACTGATTCCCATAAAGGCCCTTAACTATGAACGCAGGCTAGCTATTAGGCCAAGCAGCAAGGGCCTTGTTTCCTCCCTGTTAATAGGGATGGGCTTTTCTATAGGCTGGACACCCTGTATTGGGCCAGTCTTGGCCTCGGTCCTGATCCTAGCTGCCAATAGCCAGACTCTAGGCCAAGGTATCTTGTATTTAGGGGTTTATGCTTTAGGACTTGGTGTACCCTTTTTAGTTATGGCCTTTGGAGCTAGATACCTACTAAAATACCTAAAGGGCATTTACAAGCATATGAGGCTTATAAAGATTATAAGCGGGATAATCCTAGTTATAATTGGGCTTATGATATTTTTTAATATCTTTGCCATTTTAGCCTACTAAAATAAAAAGGATGTGTTATCATTGAATATAGAAAATATAAGGAAAGTAAGCTTTATCATATTTTTTACTTTTTTATTGGTTTTGGGCCTGTCTGCCTGTAATATCAATATAGGCGGTGGGAGGGTCCTACCAAAACCAACCGAGATAGACAATGGCCAGGCAGCAGACGACCAGGACAGGCCTAGGCCAACAGACAGTGACAAGGACAGCCCCAAGCCAACTGACAGTGACAAGGACAAGGATGACCAGGCAGACAATGCTAAAAGGGCTGAGCAAATCCTACAGGACTATGCCCGTAGCTATGGTAGGGTTAACCAGCAGATTTTTGACTTTGAACTAGAGGACCTTGAGGGCAAGACCTACAAGCTGTCTGACCTTGAGGGCAAGGTAGTCTTTTTAAACTTTTGGGGTACCTGGTGTCCCCCCTGTAGGGCAGAGATGCCCCATATGCAGGCTTTTTATGACAAATACAAGGATGATGGTGCTATTGTCCTAGCTGTAAGCCCGGAAGTAGTTGAAAACCAAAGACCTGGATCGAGCAGTGTTGCTGAAGGTCGGGTCAGGGACTTTATCGGTGAACATGGCTATAGCTTTCCAGTTTTGCTGGACTCTGAAAATGAAGTGTGGGGTATTTATCAGCAAAGGAGTATACCCACTACCTATATAATAGATGGAAGTAGTATCATTAGATATTTAAAGTTTGGTGCCTTTCAAAGCCTAGAGGAGATGGAGGCCTTTTTGGAGGCTGCTAGGATAAATATAAGTATAGACTAACTAAAAAGGATGAGTGACCTATGGAGCTTGCCCTAGGAGAGCATGAGAGGATAGACGACCTTCAGTACAAGGGCCTTAGGATTATACAAAACCCAAATAAGTTTTGCTTTGGAACAGATGCAGTCCTACTTAGTGGCTTTGCTACTATAAGAAGAGGGGACAGGGTCCTTGACCTAGGTACAGGCACAGGTATCATCCCCATACTTTTGGCTGGCAGGCAGGATGAGGCAAGGATCACAGGCCTTGAGATCCAAGCAGATATGGTAGAAATGGCTAGCCGAAGTATAAGGCTAAACCAGCTCCAGGATAGGGTTAAGATAATAAAGGGGGATATAAAAGATGCCCGGGACCTATTGGAGATGGACTCCTTTGACCTGGTTGTGTCCAACCCACCATATAAAAAGCTGGGCTCAGGCCTTGTAAACCCCAATTCTTCTCTGGCTATAGCCAGGCATGAGCTCTTGTGTACCCTAGAGGATGTAATAGGTGCGGCCTCAGACCTACTCAGGTCTGGAGCTAGGTTTGCCATGATACACCAGTCTGATAGGCTAGCTGATATAATTTACTTTATGAGGACNCATAGACTTGAGCCTAAGCGACTACAGATGGTCCATCCNAACAAGGACAAGCCTCCAAACCTTGTCCTAGTAGAGGGGATAAAGGATTCTAGGCCCCATATAAAATGGTCTAGGCCCCTATTTGTCTATGATGATGAGGGCAACTACAGCCAGGATATAAAGGATATATATCATATAAAGTAAAGATGGATAAATTAGGCTGGATTATTGTCTACTATATACTTTTTTAGCCTCCCTTTTAGCTAAGAGAGGGCTAATTAGAATAATCCTCTTGATTTAATAAGGGATTTAGGATGGAAAGGAGAAAAGGGCTTTACCCCCAATAGGTAATTGCCCAGACCTATGGACAAAAAAGACTATGGAAACCTATACTTGTGTGCAACACCAATAGGCAACCTTGAAGATATTAGCCTAAGGGCTTTGAGGCTACTGAGGGAGGCTGATCTAGTCGCTGCCGAGGATACCCGCCATACCATAAAGCTACTTAACCATTATGGTATATCCAAGCCCCTTATTTCCTATCATGAGCATAACCAGCGGACNAGGGGAGCAGACCTAATAGCTGCCCTAAAGGAAGGCAAGACTGTCATCTATTGCTCTGATGCTGGTATGCCTGGTATTTCTGATCCAGGGGCTGACNTAGTTAGGCTTGCAAGACAGGAGGGTATAGGAGTCAGTGTCCTGCCTGGGCCTTCTGCTGGGATAACAGGCCTTGTCCTATCAGGCCTTTCTACTGATAGATTTTCCTTTGAGGGCTTTCTACCCAGAAATAACAAGGAAAGAAATGACCTATTAGAAAGGCTGGCAGCTGAAGACAGGACCATNATACTTTATGAGTCACCCCATAGGTTAAAAAGGACCCTAAAGGACCTTTACAAGTACCTAGGTGACAGGAAAATATCACTAGCCAGGGAGCTGACCAAGGTCCATGAGCAGGTCCTTAGCCTTACCATAAAAGAAGCCCAGGCCTATTATGAGCAAACAGAGCCAAGGGGCGAATTTGTTTTAGTGATAGAGGGAAACAAGTCCTTGGCCAAGACCTTTGATTTTGAAGGCATAAGTATAAAAGACCATATACTAACCTATATAAACAAGGGCCTATCCAAAAAAGAGGCTATAAGGCTAACTACTAGGGATAGGCAGATTCCAAAAAGAGAAGTATACCAGGCCAGTATCGGTATTATAGAGGATGATAGTGGGGATCAAGATTAAAAGACAAAGACTTAGGACAAAAAGCAAATAAAAAGCAAAAAGCAGCCCTTGGGCTGCTTTTATGTCGAATTCGTCAAGAACTCTTCTATTATAGATTAGGAATTACTTGTGGTTTCCCATCTCTGCTAGACAGCTCTTGCATATATTCTTGCCTCTGTATTGAACGACATCACGTGCATCTTCACAGAAAATGCATGCTGGAGCATACTTCTTTAGAATAATTAATTCTCCGTCAACGTAGATTTCTAAAGCGTCTTTCTCCTCNATGTCTAGTGTTCTTCGAAGCTCGATTGGTATTACAACTCTACCTAGTTCATCGACCTTTCTAACTATACCTGTGGATTTCATATTTCTTCCCCCCTTTTATACAAAATTCGACAACGTCCTACGATTTGTATTTTACCAATAATTGAAATATAAGTCAACCTCTTTTTTGAAGTTTTTTTATATTTTTTTTAAAACTATATTTTTTACTTTTTAACACCTTANGTTCTATAGCCTTCAGGCTTGTCATAAAAATGTAACTAGGACATAATAAAGGGTGATTTAATGATAAATATCATATGGATGGCCTTTATTATTATAGGCCTTTTAGTTGCTGCAGTCACTGGCCGGATCGAGGCTACAACTCAGGCTGCCTTTGATGGTGCCAGGTCTGCAGTAGAGTTATGCTTTGCCCTTATAGGTATATACTCCTTGTGGCTTGGCCTAATGAAGGTTGCTGAAAAATCAGGCCTTGTTAATGCCTTGTCCAAGAGGATGAGGGGCCCTTTAGGGATCTTATTCCCTGACCTGCCTCCATCGAGTCCAGCCATGGGTGCTATGACCATGAATATTATAGCCAATATTCTAGGTCTTGGCAATGCTGCAACTCCACTTGGTATAAAAGCAATGAAAGAACTTCAGAAACTAAATCGGGATAAAGCACGGCCATCCAATGCTATGTGTATGTTTATTGTCTTAAACACCTCCTCTATCCAGCTCATACCTACGACTATTATAGGTCTTAGATCAGCAGCAGGGTCAGCTAATCCAGCAGAGATTATAGGGACAACCCTTGTTGCGACTATTTGCGCTTGTGCTACAGGTATACTAGCTGTTCTAATTCTAAGGCGCTATTACTAATATATAAACAGAATTATCGAGTTAAACCTTTTTTTATAAAAAATTTGAAATTTTTTGAGGTGATTTTTTTGCTAGAGGCTATTAAGATAATATCTGTATTTGCCATACCCCTATTTTTCATATTTATTTTAGCCTATGGTCATTTTAAGGGGATAGCTGTATATGACACCTTTATAGAGGGTGCCAAGGAGGGACTGACTACTGCCTTTCGTATAGTACCTTACCTAGTTGCCATGTTTGTAGCTATAGGGATATTTAGGTCCTCAGGGGCTATGGATATGGTAACAGAGCTGGTAAAGCCTATTTTCTCTTTGCTGGGGGGACCGCCTGAGGTCCTGCCCCTTTTTATTATGAGGCCCATGTCAGGTGCCGCCTCACTAGGGATACTAGCTGAGCTTTTAAAGGTTTATGGACCAGATTCTATAATAGGTAGAACGGCCTCTACTGCCATGGGCTCTACTGAGACTACCTTTTATACAATCTCAGTTTACCTAGGTGCAGTAGGAATAAAAAATGCCCGGTATGCCCTAGCGGCAGGCCTGATAGCTGATATGGCTGGTTTCATTGCCTCTATCATAATATGTAATGTGTTTTTCTAGCTGGATTGGTACTATAATGGTACTCCCTGTCGACTAAGAACATTAATCTATGATATAATTGGGCTAACAATTAGATTGATAGATGGAGGCTATATATGAAGCTTAGCTCATTCGCTACACCAGATACAGTAACAGAAAAGGATTTTAAGGATAAAGTTGTAGTAGTAATTGACGTACTTAGGGCATCTAGCACAATGATAGCTGCCCTACACAATGGCTGTAAGGAGATTATTCCAGTAACTGAAATCGAAGAAGCAGTAAATATGTCGAAAAACTATGACAAGGATTCATTTCTTTTGTGCGGAGAGAGAAACACCCTACCCATAGAGGGCTTTGACCTATCCAACTCCCCCCTAGAATACAAAAGAGAAATAATCGAAGGTAAAACCTTGCTATTGACGACAACAAACGGGACACGGGCTATAAATATGAGCTCGGATGCTAGTACTGTCCTTATATGCAGCATGATAAACATCGATGCCACTGTAGATTATATAGTAGACCAGGCCAAGGACACTATATTTGTTTGCGCTGGTACTAATGGGAGGTTCACCCTTGATGACTGCCTGACTGCAGGTGCTGCTATCAGCCGAATTAAAAAAAGGATAGATGTAGAACTAGATGATTTATCCATTATCTCTAGTGATGCTTATGACTTTAGCAGGGGCAAGATCCACGAGAGACTAAGGGATACATTCCACTATAAAAGGATGAAGGAACTAGGACTAACTGCTGACCTAGACTATTGCTTGACTGAAAATATCGCCCCCATTGTTGGAGTTTACATGGACGGTGTTGTCAAGCGGTTAGACAGGTAGACAGTTAGCCTGATCTTTATAATAAAAGTAAAGGGGTGATGGATTTTGCTAAAAATAGTNGAGGTAAAGACACGTAGGCAGCTAAGGGATTTTATTATGTTTCCTTTCAAGCTTTACAAGGATAATCCCTACTGGGTACCACCACTAATAATTGATGAGGTAAATACTCTGATGGAAAATAAAAACCCNGCCTTTGAGTATTGCCGAGCCAAGTATTGGCTTGCCTACAAGGATGGAAAGCTAGCAGGCCGGATAGCGGGCATAATAAACAAGAGGGCCAACAAAAAGTGGGACAGGGACCATGCCAGATTTGGTTGGTTTGACCTTATCGATGATAGGGAGGTCGCAAATGGACTGCTAAAGACAGTCGAAGACTGGGCACTAGCTGAAGGCCTATCAGGTGTACATGGNCCCATGGGCTTTTGTGACCTTGATAAGGAAGGTTTGCTNGTTGAGGGCTTTGATGAGCCAGGTTCCTTTACTACTATCTACAACCACCCGTATTATGTTGAGTACCTAGAGGAAAACGGCTATGAAAAGGATGTTGACTGGGTAGAATACCGGATAAAGGTTCCCACAGAGCTACCGGAGTCAATATTGAAAATAGCCAAAAGGATCCAGGACCGTTTGGGTGTTAGGCTGGTTTCCTTTAAAAAGGCCAAGGATATCTTGCCCTATGGCCAAGAGATTTTCCAGGTCCTAAACGATGCCTACAAGGATTTATACGGGGTAGTAGCCTTGACAGAGGCTCAAATTGACTTTTACATCAAGCAATATTTCTCCTCAATTAACCCGGATTATGTAAAAATAGTCCTTGATAAAGAGGGCAAGCTGGCAGCCTTTGGTATAGGGATACCCTCCCTAGGAGAAGCCTTTCAAAAGACAAAGGGTAGACTTTTCCCCTTTGGATTTTTAAAGATACTAAGGGCAATAAAGAAAAATGAAAATTTAGACCTGCTTTTGGTAGCAGTTAGGCCAGATATGCAAAACAAGGGGGTCAACTCCCTGCTTATGACCAGTATAGCAGAAGAATGTTGGAAAAATGGTATCACCACAGCCTACTGTAATCCCGAGCTAGAGGACAACTACAAGATTCAGGCCCAATGGAAGTACTTTGACAAGACCCAGCATAAGAGGCGAAGATGCTACCATAAAACTATTAAAAGCAGCGATGCCAATGCTGAGGCCCAGGATTATGGTTACTTGACACAGCAATTATAAATACTTTATAATAATCTTAAATTTAAGCTAATAATATCAATAAACACTATGAAGGGAAGAGTAATTAGACATAGGATTGCCTAAAAGAGAGCCACGTAAAGGTGAAAGGTGGCGGCAGGACAGTCTAGTGAAGATGGCCCCGGAGTGAAGCAGCTGAAGGCAAGTAGGCTGCTGCGGAGGATTCCGTTAAAAGATCAGGTGATAATTGTCACCGACAAAGGTCATGCTAAGCATGATGAATTAGGGTGGTACCGCGTGCCCCTCGCCCCTATAGTAGGTGTGAGGGGCTTTTTTATACAAGAACTCAATGGAAGGAAGTTTTATTATGTCAAAGAACAAGGCCTATTACATTACAACGCCAATTTATTATCCCAGCGACAAGCTCCATATAGGGCATTCCTATACAACTGTTGCAGCAGATGCCATGGCTAGATTTAAAAGACTCACTGGCTATGATGTGATGTTTTTAACCGGGACTGATGAGCACGGACAAAAGATCGAAGATATAGCCAGGAAAAATAATGTCAGCCCAAAGGAGTATGTAGACAAGATAGTTGCAGGTATAAGGCAGCTTTGGGACCTTTTTGATATTAGCTTTGATGATTTTATCAGGACAACAGATGAAAGGCATGTAAAGTTAGTTCAAAAAATATTTCAAAGGCTCTATGACCAGGGAGATATATACAAGGGTGACTATGAGGGTTGGTACTGCAAACCCTGCGAGTCCTTTTGGACCAGCCACCAGCTAGAGGATGGAAACTGTCCTGATTGCAATAGGACAGTAGAGCTGGTAAAAGAGGAATCCTACTTTTTTAAACTCAGTAAGTATCAGGACAGGCTGCTAAAGTATATAGAGGAAAACCCAGACTTTATCCAGCCAAAGTCCAGGCAAAATGAGATGATTAATAACTTTCTAAAGCCAGGTTTAGAGGACCTGTGCGTATCTAGGTCATCCTTTAAGTGGGGGATTCCAGTCCCCTTTGACAAGGACCATGTTATATATGTTTGGATTGATGCGGTATCAAACTATATATCAGCCCTTGGCTACCTAACAGATGATGACCAGCTATTTAAAAAGTACTGGCCAGCAGATGTCCACCTAGTGGGCAAGGAGATTGTCCGCTTTCACACAATAATTTGGCCTATACTACTTATGGCCCTAGACCTACCCTTGCCTAAACAGGTTTTTGGCCATGGCTGGCTGACCTTAGATGGTGGCAAGATGTCAAAATCCAAGGGTAATGTGGTCGATCCAGTGGTCCTCATTGATAGGTATGGGCTAGATGCAGTCAGGTACTTTCTCTTAAGGGAGGTCCCTTTTGGGTCTGATGGTGTATTTTCCAATGAGGCCTTGGTAAATAGGATAAATGCGGACCTGGCCAATGATCTAGGCAACCTAGTTAGCAGGACCATTGCCATGATTGACAAGTATTTTGATGGCATAATACCAGAAGCTAAAGACCTAGACGATATAGATAAGAGCCTGCGTGACCTGGCCCTTCAGACACCAGCCAGGGTTGAGACCATGATGGACAGGCTTGAGTTTTCCAACGCCCTGTCCGAGATTTGGGCCTTGGTGGGCAGAACCAACAAGTATATAGATGAAACAATGCCCTGGATTTTAGCAAAGTCTGAGGAGGGCAGGGAAAGGCTAGCTACAGTCCTTTACAACCTAGCAGAGTCCATACGGTTTATTGCGGTTTTAATATCCCCCTTTATGACCAAGACACCAAAGGAAATATACGGGCAATTAGGCCTAGACCAGGCTATAACTTGGGAAAGTCTAGCTAGCTTTGGCCAGATTAGGCCTGGGACAAGGGTATCTAGGCGAGGGGTAATCTTTCCACGCCTTGACCTAAAGGAGGAGCTAAAGGCCCTAGAGGCTTTGACAGATGCCAAGGAGGCTGACCCTGTCGCCAGCAAGGGGGAAAAGGACAATAAGCAGGCAGATAAAAAGAAAAATAAAGAAAAACCAGACCAGGAGGCAGGCCCAGGGGAAATCACCATAGATGATTTTGCCAAGCTAGATCTTAGGGTAGCTGAGGTAATAGNGGCAGAAAAGGTTGAAAAGGCCAGAAAACTCTTAAAGCTTAGCCTTGACTTAGGCTATGAAAAACGTCAGGTAGTGTCAGGTATAGCCGAGCACTATAGTCCAGAGGACCTGATTGGCAAAAAAGTTATCCTAGTAGCAAACCTAAAGCCAGTAAAGCTAAGGGGGATCCTATCAGAGGGAATGATTTTAGCTGCTTCCGATGAAGGGGACAAAAATCTAGTACTTGCCACTGTAGCTGCTGATATCGAAAAGGGTAGCAGGGTCCAATAAGGAGGAAACCATGTTTTTTGACAGCCATGCCCATCTAGACGATGAGCGTTTTGATGAGGATAGGGATGAGGTCATAAGGGGCTTGCCGGACAAGGGGATAGCCTATGTGTTAAATGCTGGTGCTGATATGGATTCATCCCAAAAGTCTATAGACCTTGCTAAAAGCTATGATTTTATATATGCCGCAGTTGGGGTCCACCCCCATGATGCGGACAGCCTTGCTGATGCCCAGCTAAAGGCCTTGGAGCAGATGGCAAAGGAGGAAAAGGTAAAGGCCATTGGCGAGATAGGCCTTGACTACCATTATGACTTTTCACCAAGGGAACAGCAAAAGGAGGCCTTTGCCCTGCAGCTAGACCTTGCTTTTAGGCTAAACCTGCCTGTTATAATCCACAATAGGGAGGCCCACAAGGATACCTTAGATATCCTAAGGGCCCACAGGTCTATCTTAAAGGGCGGGGTTATGCATTCCTATAGTGGTAGCTGGGAGATGGCCAAGGAATTAATGGACCTGGGCTTTTATATAAGCCTAGCTGGTATTGTTACCTTTAAGAATGCAAAAAAGCCAGTAGAGCTGGCAGAAAAGCTCCCCATGGACCGTTTGCTGATAGAGACCGACTGTCCATACCTTACCCCCCATCCCTTTAGGGGTAAGAGAAATGACCCAGGATTTGTTAGGCTAGTAGCTGAGAAAATTGGCCAGTTGCGGGGTATGGACACAGATTTAGTGGCACAGATTACAAAAAATAATGCCTGTAGCCTATTTAGGATTTGACAAAAATTAAATATTCATATATCATCCCTTAGGAGACGGATGCAAAGCATAAATTATGGAGTATAAATAAGGTCCCATTATGGAATAATACATATGTGGACCTTATACATATTTTAAGGGTCAGTCCCTAAATGTTAAAAAGGTTTGACAAATTGTTAAGAATGTATTACAATGCTTTCATCGACTCCCGTTTCCTAAAAAATGAAGGAGGGTGAATATGAATTCACACATGCGGGGCTTTCCATGGGTAAAGTTTATAATTGTACTCACGTTAGCCCTAATAGTTGCAGGAGGAGCAACAATTACTCTNAGAAATAACCTCCGCAACCAAGCAAAAAAAGTAACTTTAAATTATGACGGGTATAGTGTAGATGTTATAACACATGATGATACAGTAGAAGAATTACTTGCACGATATGATATAGCACTAGGACCAGGAGACGAATTGTCTCTAAATATGGATGAAAGACTAAACGAGGAAACAGAGATTACCTTAACTAGGGCCATGGAGGTCCGGGTTTTAGCAGACGGCGAGATAAAGTCAGTCTACCTCACAGAAGGAAGTGTACAGGATGTACTAGACAAGGCAGAGGTACAGGTCAGAGAACAGGACCTAGTTAATATGCCACTAGCAAGGCAGCTAATGCCAAACGACGTTGTAAAGGTAACCNGAATAGACGAAGACATCATTGTAGAAACAGAGAGTATCCCTTACAAGGTTATTACTAGAAAGAACAATGATCTGGAAGAGGGAGTCAACCAAGTAGTACAAGAAGGAAAACAGGGTGTACTAGAGAGAAGGATTAGTATAGTATACCAAGACGGAGTTGAAATATCGCGAAGCGTAGTTGGGGAAACAGTCACCCAGCAGCCAGAGGACCGTATTGTAGACAAGGGCACAGCCAGGTTTGTCAATATTGCCTCTAGGGGTAGGACCAGGTATAGCCAGGTAAAAAAGGTTCAGGCTACTGCCTATACAGCAGGCTTTTCATGCACAGGCAAGAANCCAGGCGATCCAGGCTATGGAAAAACTGCATCTGGTGCAACTGTCCAGCCCTATATGACCATAGCGGCCCCCCGAAATATCCCCTTTGGTACCAAGGTTTATATACCTGAGCTAGTAAAGTATTGGAAGGACAGGGGAGTAACCATCAGCGGCATCTTTGTTGTTCAGGACCGGGGTGGAGCTGTCAAGGGAAACAGGATAGACATCTATATGGAGGACCAAAGTCAAACCAGAAACTGGGGACGTAGAAACGTAACTATGTATATTCTNGAATAGTAAAAGGGGCAGATCAAAGGTCTGCCCTTATCGTATTAATAACAGAAAAATCTATGCCTTTGGAACTGTTACAAGACCATATAAGCCCTAAGGGGCTTATTTATCTTTACTATAGCTATGGGAGGTAGCCATGAGGTCACTTACATCGCCAAGACAGCTAAAAGACCTGCTAGCCAGGCACGGCTTTAACTTTAGCAAAAGTCTAGGGCAAAACTTTTTGGTAGATCAAAATATCCTAAATAAAATAATAGAAGGGGCTAGGATAAATAAAGATGACCTTGTCCTTGAGGTCGGGCCAGGTGCGGGTACCTTGACAAGGGCCTTGGCTAGCCAGGCAAAAAAAGTAGCTGCTGTTGAGATAGATAAAAGGCTAATACCTATACTAGACGAAACTTTAAAGGATTTTGATAACGTAGACCTTATCCAGGCTGATATCTTAAAACTTGATATACAGGGACTAGTTGATGATGTTTTTGATGGCCAAAGCTTTAAGCTAGTGGCCAACCTGCCCTATTACATAACAACCCCCATTATAATGAGGTTTTTAGAGGAGGGGCTCCCCTTTAAGTCCATAGTAGTGATGGTACAAAAAGAGGTGGCCGAAAGGATGATGGCCTCAAAGGGGACCAAAGACTATGGGTCCTTGACTGTGGCGGTCCAGTACTATACACAGCCTAGACTAATCACCAGGGTGCCGGCAAGTGTATTTATTCCGCCGCCCAAAGTGGATTCTATTGTGCTAGCCTTAGACAAAAGGGACAAGCCCCCTGTTGAGGTCAAGGACCAGGCTGCTTTCTTTGCCCTGGTCAAGGCAGTCTTTAGCCAAAGGAGAAAGACCCTACTAAACACCATACATGCCTCAGGAATATGTGACCTAGAAAAGGATAAGCTAAGGCTCCTACTAGAAGGTCTAGGCATAGACCCAAGCAGAAGGGGCGAGACCCTAAGCATTGAGGATATGGCTAAAATAGCAAATGCACTCTTTTAAGAATAAACTTAGCTAATAGGCCTTTAGCCTTTAGGAAAAAATAGACCAAGAAAATGAAGGCCCATAGAAACCTTATATAAATTAGGGTTTCTTTTTTTATTTCTCCCTCATATATTAGTAACGATAATGCTTTAGTAAGCAGGCATATCAATAGATTAGGAGGGATAGAAATTGGCAAGTATAAATTTTCATCGGTCCTTTGTGATGCTAAAGACCTTGGACAAAGGCTATGGCTATACTAGCGGCAAGGATGCCTCAGGATACATAAAATTAGAGATAAGAAAGTCCTTTGCTAGGCTCTACTTATACCTGCAGGACTTGAGGGTAATAGATAAAAAAATAGAGGCCTATGACCTTTTCCTAGTATCTAACCAGCCTGCTTGTGAGCCNCTTAGGCTTGCGCCAATTACACCAGACAAGGAGGGTAAATTCGAGCTAACTATGAATTTTAACTCTTATAATATACGGGATTCAGGCTATGGTTTTGAGGAATTTAAGGGCCTAGCCATTGTGCATAGGGTCAAGGATGATCCCGGCTATATAGGTATTCCCCTAGTGGGTCAGATAGACAAGCATATTGGATTTGATTGGAGGGGAGATATTAGGGGACGGTTTGCCAGGCTCTATGGGGCTAGTATATCGGCTCCTGTAGACTATAATAGCTTTGATGAGACTGAAAAGGACGATGGCCTAGTAGATCTGATTACAGATCTTTGGGACCAGGTAGAAAGGGAAAAGGCCAGCCAAGAGCAATATCCCCAAGACCAAGCCATACAGGCAGACTCAAGTTCAGAAAATCAAGCTATAGGGCAGGTAGATCAAAAAAAGGTCCTGCCGGATATAGCAGGTATAGGGCAGGAAGAGGCCCCTGTGGACTTAGGCAATGAGCTTGGCATGGAAGGTGAGAGTTCAGATCCCTATTACACTGGATTTCTTGATCCTGCCTCCTTAGAATCTAGTCCCTATGAGCAAAAAGCTAGTGATCCTGCTGGCAAAGAATATTCCACCCTTGGCCTAGACCCGGAGGAAAAGGACCAAGATCCATTTAAGGGTCAATACCAGGCCCAGCAGGACCCCTATAAAGAAAAGGCTACTGGGCTTAGCTACTGGGATAGGGTAAAGGACTATTTTAATGACCTTTTCAACAAGCACAGGAAGATATGTCCCTTTGATAATGCGGGTGATGAGGACTGGATTAGGATAGACCATATTGACAATTGGGCTATGCACTTTAGGGGACCCCGTTACTACTATAGGCCAAGTGTAGCTAGTATTGACCATTACCTAGTAGGCCTTCGCAGGCAGGAGGGTAGGGTTAGGTATCTTATGTATGCCATACCCGGCCTTTATAGCCCAATACCCCCTATGTCCATCCATGGCCTGTCTAAATGGTTACCCCTAAAGGGGGGATATGGTAGGGGTTATTGGATCCTATTTATTGATGCAAAAACAGGAGAAATAGCATACCCTAGCTAGAAAATAGGATAAATAGCAGGAGTAGATGAGCAAATACTCCTGTTTTTTTAATTATAAAAAAATATTAATTATTTCCTTTATTATTGACTTATGATGTGTTACAATTAGAGGCAGTTGGATATCCAATAAATTCTATAGAATACAGTACTCGACATAAAATTAGGTTTATGTGCGAAAAAAGTCACAATATGGTGATTGCTGTGCAAAAAAATAAGGGGGAAAAGAAATGGTAGAGAAGACTAGGTTGGTTGTCATAGACGACAACCCACATATCAGAGACATTNTAGAGTCATTTATAGGAGTCCAAGATGACTTACAAGTAATCGGAACAGCTCCAAATGGCATCAAGGGACTAGAGCTCATACGCGACACAAACCCTGATGTTGTCCTGCTTGATATGATTATGCCAGAGCTAGACGGACTAGGGGTGCTAGAGCAGCTTTCAAAATCCGACATGGAATCATTACCCTGCATAATATGTTTATCAGCTGTAGGACAAGAGGACCTAATTAAACGTGCCATTGACCTGGGTGCAAAATATTATATGATAAAACCCTTTGATTTTGAGATGATACTGTCTAGGATCCGGGAAGCAGCAGGNACACCTAGAGAGCCTAATAGGGTAGTAAAACAGCCAGTCCAACTTTCTCCACAAAAAAACCTTGAAGAAAAGATCACCAATATATTCCTCACTATAGGTATCCCAGCCCATATAAAGGGCTACCACTTCCTTAGAGAGGCAATAAAGATGGTTGTCNAAAACAATGACGTAATAAATAGGATTACCAAGGAACTATATCCTGGTATAGCCAAGAAGTATAATACAACNCCATCCAAGGTAGAAAGGGCAATTAGGCACTCTATAGATGTTGCATGGAACCGTGGCAAGGTTGAAAACATAAACAAGCTTTTTGGCTATGTAGTATACGATAAAAACGACAAGCCTACCAATGGTGAGTTTATAGCCCTAGTGGCAGATAAGCTATCAATGGAAAGCTCGGCTTGATTGATGAATAGACCATTTTCTTGTACTTAAGGGATGATTAGATATAGGTTGGCNTTAAACTTATTTAAAATACCATGGTCTAGCACAATATAATTGATAAATATCTTTATACCCTTTTATAAAGTAAAATATAGAATACAGAGGACCAACTCAGGCAGCAGCTAGTATATAATCTCCAGCTGCTGCTTGTTCTATAATAGGCTTTTGAATTAAGAGGTCATAATCTGTGGCTAAAAGCTAATAATAGTCTTTTTATAGTCTGTGGAGACTGTGGAGAAGAGGAGGCTTTATCCACAGGTTCATAAGGTGTTAAAATCAGTATTTTGGGGACAAGTCTGTGGATATGTGGATAAAACAGGCGAAAAACTGTGGATAAGTGAACAAAAAACTATTTTTCTCCACCACTATATATAGTTAAGCTGTCTGCATAAACACACAATTCACCCGCCAGCATAAAATATTTTAAGGGGGGTGATGGTCTCGATTCAGTTTGCTAGTGATGGTTGGTTTGGAGTAATAAGTGACCAGATCAACTTTGAAAATATGACAATAGTAGCCCAAGGGGTGGCTGATTATCTAAATGAAAGAAATGAAAAAAAGGATAAGGAGATAAAGGTTGTCCTAGCCTATGATACTAGGTTTTTATCAAGGGATTATGCTTGGGCTATACAGAGGGTACTGACAGGCAACAGGATTAGGGTATACCTTCATAAAAATCCTGTTCCCACATCCTTTCTATCCTTAGCCACCAAGCTTTACAAGGCGGACCTAGGAATAATGGTAACGGGCCAGAACAGGCCAGCCCGATATTCTGGGCTGGCATTTAGGTCTAGCCAGGGTAGACCTGTGACCAGTGAATTTATGACCTGCCTTTTTAACTACTTATATAGAAAGTACCCTAGATATGCCGATGAGGACAGGGAGCTTTTATCCTATATAGATGTCCTTGACCCCTATAGGGACCTTGTGACAAGCCTTGTTAACCTGCAGATAGAACCTGGTCAAAAACCCCTCTTAGTCGTAAGCGATTCCTGCTTTGGCAGTGTTTTAGACTACCTAAAGGACATATTAAAGGCTTATGGCATTAACCCAATCTCAATCAGGACCAAGCCCAACCCTGGCTTTATGGACCTCGTGCCTTGCCCAAACCAAAGAAATATGCAGGCTATGTCTAGGCTGATTAGGCGAAGGGAGGCCAATATTGGACTTTTTTTCAGTGGGGATGGCAGTGGCCTTGGGGTACTTGACTCAAGGGGCGATATGGTAGAAGAGCAGTGGATTTATGCCATAGTCCTAGGTGAATGGCTAAAGATAAGGCAGGCTTCTTCAACCCTCTATACTGATATTTTTACCCCCTCTATCCTGTCACCTATCCAAATGAGCAATAGGCTCCTTGACCAAAGGCCCCTATACCAATTAGCTAGAGACCAAGATATGCCTGACCCCTATATAGTATGGGATAGGCAGGGCCTATACTTTAGTGAATTTATACCTGACCTGGATGGGATTTTTGAGGCCCTCTTATTTTTATCTGCACTTATAAGCCACAGGGGGGACTGGTATAGGCTAGTTAATAATATCCAAAGGACAAGTGGTATAAGGACCTATTTAACAAGGTCAATAAGTATAGCAAATGCTAGCTGGAAGAGGAAAAAGGCACAGCTAGAGTCCTACAACGGGCTAGCAGGTCTTGGCAGGATAATAAATATAGAGCAGGTAGCTGAGGACTTAAAGCTATGGTTTATGGATGGGTCCTGGGCAGGTCTTGCCTATAGGCCAAGTGAAGACCGGCTGACCATATACTATGATGCACCAGGTCAGAGGGATGCAGAAGCAGATATAGGCCTTTTGACAAGCTTTTTAACTAGCTAAAAAAATTTAGCCTATAGTACTTGTCAAGACTTACGAATATGCTTATATTATAACAGGAGGTTTTAATATAAAGTA
>JGI24709J26583_10000211_pt1 | contig 47159 bp, 35 predicted proteins | sample BioPla2DNA1_FD_26583 | JGI IMG/M metagenome (IMG submission 26583) | reverse complement strand
TACGGCGTAACAAACCAGAATGTTATACGCAAGCTATGGAAGAGCATATCAGGCGAGGAGCTGGACTATTAAAGTTTTTCCGCTATTAAGTTAAGCTTTTCAGCGACAAAGAAACCTGCGTTTTTTACCTTATTCCATATTGGCTTAAGTATAGTATCTATTTCGAGCAGTTTTGGAGTTCTATCAACATAGTATATTTTGCCATCCTTGCGCTTAATAAGTATGATATTTACAAAGGCTATGTAAATTAAAGCACCTATTATAAGCGATTTTACTGTACCCATAATATTAATTTTAGAAAAATAGTCAACCGCATGTGTTTCTACGCCCCTAACAAAAGTGGGTATTGCGGCTATGGCTATTTTTTCCATAATGGCATTTGGGAAAAGCCCAAGTGGTATAAGCACAAGTGCAGATATTACGAGTGTAATTTTAATAAGTAATGGTATACTCTTTTTGTTTTGCGCCTTTTCAGGCTTTGCTATAAATATACAGAAGTAAAGCTTTATCATGTACGCGAATGTTATTCCGCCTGATATTATAAATATCCATTCCGCTGTTGTGTATAGAGTGTGGGCAAGGCTTGCAGGCTCAAACAACATAATATATTCTACCATGCCTTCGTGCAGAAGGGTTTTAGATGGATAGCCAGAGAAAAATGGAACGCCGCTTATTGAAAGCGCCCCAACTAAAAAGCATATATTAAGCAGCGGATACGCTTTGCCTGAGCCTTTTATATCGTTTAAGCTAAGCGAGCCGTTTAGCATATATACATAGCCCGCGCATAGGAATAGACACAGCTTTACAAGGCTATGGTTTAGCATATGCATAATAGTGCCTTCCATAGCTATTGCGGAGTGATTATTAAGTAATATTTGCATAGATATGCCAACAAGTATAAAGCCTATCTGGCTCATAGATGAGCAGGCGAGTGTACGCTTTAAATTGGTGGAGAAAAGAGCAAGCAGCGCGCCAAGTACCATAGTAATAAGACCAAATACAAGAAGTATATTGCCCCAAGGAACAAAGCCGCTCATTAGGCTGAAGCTTATATGCAGTATGCCGAATACTCCAACCTTTGTAAGCATACCTGAAAGCAATGCGCTTGCAGGTGCAGTGGCTACGGGGTGTGCAAGCGGAAGCCAGCCGTGAACCGGGAACATACCCGCCTTCGCCCCAAAGCCAAGCAAAATTAGCGTTGCAGGTAGTATTAGGGTATTTTTATTGTCTATAAGTTGCGCCTTTTCAAATATAACATCGTATGAAAAGCTGCCCGTTTTGGGGTATAGATACATCATTCCAAGCAGTACAAGCATACCGCCAAGTACTGCGGTTGCAATATAGCTCCTGCCGGCTATGAGCGCGTCTTCTGTTTCCTCATGCGAAACAAGTGGGTAGCTTACAAAGCTTAGTATTTCAAAGAATAAAAAGCTTGTATATAAATCTGCAGACAGGAATACCCCGAGCGCCGTGCTTAGGCTTAGAAGCGAAAACATGCCGTAACGCGGCTTTTTATGTATGTCATAAAAATAAGGCGGGGAATATAAAGAGCTTATAGCCCAGAGGAATGAGCAGGCTAGGGCATATAGGCTGCGGAAAGAATCCGCTTTAAAGCTGATAGGGAAATCCGGCATTATAGGTATTTTAAGCTCTATTACATGCGGATAGGTGTATAATACTACCGATATTAAAAGGCATATAAAGCTTACAGCTATTACTACCGGAAATACATTTTTCTCATTTTTGCTACCTAAATAGTAGCAAAAAAGTGCCAAAACTGCGGGGAAAAATATCAAGATGAAAATTAATGTGTTAAGCATATTCCCTCCTAAATTACAAAGCCTATAAATGCGCTAAGGAGTGTAAGCAGCGCCATAGGTAAAGCCATAACAGGCGAAATTTTATCGCTTTTTAGTGCAATATTATCGCCCTTATTAAAAAATGCGCCTATACATACAGGCAGCAGGTACGAGGCTGTAAGCAGCGCAGATATTATAAGCACTATTGGCACTATATAACCCAGCACACCGCCTACTGAAACTGCCAAATACCATTTGCTGTAAAAACCTATGAGTGGCGGTATACCTATAAGCGCAAATGAAAGCAGCGAAAAACATACGAATGTAAATGGCATTTTATGTCCTAAACCCTTTAATTCGTCAACATTTTTTATGCCTGTTTCGTTGAGTATTGCCCCTGCGCATAGGAAAAGCCCGCTTTTTATTATAGCGTGTGCAATTACATGCAGCATAGCTCCTTGTAGTGAAGCCTCATTTGCTAAAAATATTCCGCACAGTATATATGATAGCTGAGATACCGATGAATACGCCAACCTTCTTTTAAGCTCTTTTTCTTTAAGCGCAAGTGTTGAGCCTAAAAGTATTGTTATTAGAGAAAGGATTATAAGTACATATTGAACAAAGCTGCCTGAAAAAACCTCTGTACCTACGCTAAAATATATAAGGCGTATTAGCGTAATTATTCCCGCCTTTGTAATAAGACCCGAAAGCACAGCGCTTGCAGGGGAGGGGGCGACAGGATGTGCGGCAGGTAGCCAGTTATACTGCGGAAACAGCCCCGCCTTTGATGAAAAGCCCAAGCATGAAATTAGCAAGAATATTAAAAAAAATATATTACTTGAACTTTGAGAAGCGTCAAACATACCGCCTTTTGTAAAATAAGTGCTGCTAAGGCGCGGCAATACAAATAACAGCCCAATAAGCGCAAGCAAAGCGCCAACGGAAGAATGCTTAACATATTCTTTGCCTGTATTTATAGCTTTTTCGGTTTTATCAAAGGCAACCATAGGGGTGGAGGAAAGAGCTGCTAAAACAAAGAAAAGAAACATTGCCGCAACTGTGTTTGCGAAGCTTAGCCCTATTAGAAAACCAAGGATTAACATAAAGGATATATAGAAAGATTTTGTGTCGCCTTCATCCCTAAAATACCATAGGGAATATATGCCTGCAAGCAAGAATATGCCGCTAAACAGAAGCGCAAATACATTTGATATGCTGTCGTATTTAAGTGCAAAAGAAAGAACGCCTGCGCTTAAAATGTTTATTTCGCCTGCAGGAGCTAGGTTTAAAAATACAACGCAAGCAAACACGCCAATTAGTGTAGCCACAAGCAGGCGCAAGATTAATTTTTTGTTATTTATAAAAGCCGCGCACACGGAAAATGCACACGGCAACAATATTGGTAAAAGCAACAATTATATTACCTCCGGTTAATAGTTATTTTAAGCAACTAGGTACTTTCGTACGCTCTTTTAGCGAGCAGCGCTCCACCTATAAGACCGCTGTTGGGCGTAAGCGCGGGCGGGCATACAAGCTCCTCAAGGTTTTCTATTCTTGGGTGCTGCAGATACCCCCCAAGCATTTCACTAAGTTTTTCGCGTATTTTAGGGAAAAGTACGCTTTGATTCATAACGCCGCCGCCGAGTATTATTCTTTCAGTTGAAACTGTCATGAGCGCAGTTACGCATAGCTGCGCAAGATAGAATGCTTCAAGGTCCCAAGCTCTATGGTCTTCGAGCAGTTCATTAGCAGGTACTCCCCAGCGGTTCTGTATGCTAGGACCTGATGCCAGCCCTTCAAGGCATAGCGTATGATAAGGGCATATGCCGCGGGTTAAAGGGTCATCCTCGTGGCGGGATAGGGGTATATGTCCCCACTCGGGGTGGAGCATACCGTGTACAAGCTTACCCTCGCATAAAAGTCCGCCGCCTATACCCGTGCCTACTGTAATATATAGGCAGTTATTAAGGTTTCGAGCTGCGCCGTATGTTGCCTCTGCAAGCGCTGCGGCGTTTACATCTGTATCTACAAGGCAGGGTACTTTAAGCGTATCTACCATAGTGCGGTACAGGGGAAAATTTCTCCACGCAAGCTTTGGCGTGCTGGTAATATTGCCGTATTCGGAAGAGTTTTCGTTAAGGTTTACAGGTCCGAAAGTAGCTATGCCTACGGCATCTAGATGTTCTCCTTCAAAAAAGTCGAGTATATCGGGCATGGTTTCTTCAGGGGTGCGGGTTAAGCAGGTGGTGGAGCGGAGAATCTGCATATTTTCGTTTAATATGCCCATAACCATCTTGGTGCCGCCTGCTTCAAGTGAGCCGAATCGCATATTACAGCTCCCCTTCCAGTAGGTCTTTCTGCGATTTTAGCATGCCCTTAAAGCGGTTGCGGAAATCCTCAAGCTCTTCCTTTAGAACCTCTATTTCCTGCCTTACACTCTCCCTTTCGGCTTCAAGGTCGGTAAGCTCGGGGTCGGGTACTCTGTCTTTTGCTTCCTGTATTATCTCCTGCGCGCGTTTTTTTGCTTCAGCAATTGCTTCATCGCAGCTTAGCTGAGTATCTTCAAGGAGTTTTTTAGCGGTTTCTAAATCGCTCGGAAAGCTAGGCGCTGCGTGCGGTGTTGGAGCAAGAGGAACGGCAGGCGGTGCCGATTGTAGGGGAACAGGCGGTGCAAAGCCGCTGCTCTCCTGCTGTACAATCTTATTCCTTAGGGATTGAATTGTATCCTGCATAATTATCATTTCATCGACAATTTCGTCGAGGAATTCATCAACCTCAACAGGGTCGTATCCGCGAACCTTGGTTTTAAATTCCTTTTCTTCTATCATGGTGATGGTGATTGCCATATTATGCTCCTTTTCTTTTATCTATTGTGCCATTTGGCTGTCGTTGTAGTTGTAATAAGCCTGCCCTGTACCAAATGTGGGCGGACTATATTGTTCTATATTTCTATCCTGATACTGAGAATTGCCGGAATACGCAGCGTTTGAACTGAAACTAGCGGGCTGCACTTCAGGCATACGGTTTTGGGTAAACGAGGGCTGGTTCATGCTCTGCGGTATCTGCCTTGGGTTGTTGGCGTTTGAAGTTACGGCATCGGTATATACCGTCATGCCAGATGGCGCCATAAGGTAGAAACCTATTTTTGATGAAAGCCTTGTCATGCTGCCGCCAAGCGCGTAACATGCACCAGTTAACATATCTACATACCTGCGCGCTTCGGATCTATCAATTACTTGGTCCATAACTATAAGCGTGCACTGTCCCTTGCGAAGGCATATCATAGCCTGCCTGCACGCTTCTACATTGCTTACATTTATAACATATGCATCCATACGGGAAACGGCATTTTCTTGAGGGAACTGCACTAGGTTTTCCTGCGGCTCAACTCTATGCTGATCTGCCCTGCGGTTGCGTTTTTGCTGTACTTCCGGAGTGTAGCCCTTTGGGGCGAATTGGCTTTGGAAGCTTGGAGGCGTATAATCGCTTTCCCTAGGCGTATTATAAGACGGATTATAACTAGCTTGAGCATATTGATTTGCCTGCGGATATTGCTGGTAGTGCTGCATATCCTGCTGCCCGTACTGAGGCGCTTGTTGCTGCTGCGGCGGAGCATACTGCTGCGGCGCATATTGTGGCTGCGGCGAATACTGCTGTTGCTGCTCGGCATAGCCGTATTCATTATAGTTATAGGCGCCGTGTTCATCCTGCGCACTTGAGTACTGAGCATCGGAATCCCAATCCTGCTCCTGTGCGTTTTCACCGAAAAGCCAACGGTGAACAGCCCCTATGTTTAAGCCGTTCTTTACCTTATCCATAAAAGAGCGTGCGCCCATGCATTGTCCTCCTTAAATTTGCAGCGATGTTGCTGAAAAGTCTCAAGTTATTATATGCTTAAGCGCATATAATTGCAAATATTTACCCTAAAAACGGTGGATTTTTATGTGACATAGGACAGGGTTTTTGTTTTATGTAAATGAACAGGCGTATAAAATAAGTTACATATAAAAAAATCCCCCTCGCTTTTGCAAAAGAGGGAGATTATTGTTTTATATGCTGGCTATCAATACGCTTCGTGCAGCTCAATATCGCGGTAGCGTTTGAGCCCTGTGCCTGCGGGTATAAGCTTGCCTATTATTACATTTTCTTTAAGGCCAAGCAGCGGGTCTGTTTTGCCTTTTATTGCGGCATCGGTAAGTACGCGGGTTGTTTCTTGGAATGAGGCGGCTGAAAGGAAGCTGTCTGTCGCAAGCGATGCCTTAGTTATACCGAGCAGTATGCGTTTTGCAACTGCGGGCTGACCGCCTTCTTGTAGAATCCTCTTGTTTTCTTCCTCAAATGTGAAAAGGTCTACAAGGCTGCCGGGCAGAAGGTTAGTATCCCCGCTCTCTTCTATGCGGACTTTCCTTAGCATTTGCCTTATTATTACCTCTATATGTTTATCTGCTATGCCGACGCCCTGAGAGTGGTATACGCTTAAAACTTCGCTAAGCAGATATTCCTGCACCGCCTTTATGCCAAGTATTCTAAGTAGCTGATGCGGGTTTATAGAACCTTCGATAAGTTCGTCCCCGGCGTTTACCATATCGTCCTCTGCAACCTTTAGTCTTGAGCCGTAGTGTATGGGGTAGGTTTTCTTTTCGCCGGAGCCGTTGGTTGAAGTTATAACAAGCTCTCTGCGGCGCTTTGTTTCCTGGAAAGATACTTTACCGCCAATTTCAGCAAGCACAGCTTCACGCTTTGGCTTACGTGCTTCAAACAGTTCTTCAACACGAGGGAGACCCTGCGTAATATCTTCAGATGAGGCAACGCCGCCTGTATGGAAGGTACGCATAGTAAGCTGGGTACCCGGCTCACCTATTGATTGAGCGGCAATAATACCTATGGCTTCGCCTATCTCAACTTCTCCGCCGTGGGCAAGGTTGGTGCCGTAGCACTTGGCGCAAACGCCGTCCCTGCAGCGGCAGGTTAACACGCTGCGCACCTGCATCTGTTCAACACCGGCATTTGCTATGGTGGCAGCAAGGTTTTGGTCTATGGTCTGGTTTATATGGCAGATTAATTCGCCGGTTATTGGATGGAATACATCTTGAGCGGAAACCCTGCCGACTATCCTATCCTGAAGTTTTTCTATGTTGCCAAGGTCAGAAACGGTTATGCCGCGTATGGTTTCGCCAAGGGACTCAAAGCAGTCGTTCTCGCGTACTATTACTTCCTGTGCAACGTCTACAAGCCTTCTTGTAAGGTAGCCCGAGTCAGCCGTTCTAAGTGCGGTATCTGCAAGTGATTTACGGCTGCCGTGCGAGGACATGAAAAACTCAAGTACAGTTAGCCCCTCTCTAAAGTTTGCACGAATTGGAAGTTCCAGCGCCTTACCGGAGGGAGATGCCATAAGTCCGCGCATACCTGCAAGCTGGCTTACCTGTCCTATTGAGCCGCGGGCACCGGAATTTGTCATCATATATATGGGGTTATCCTTCTTGAGCACGTTCATAACCTTATCGCGCAGCTTATTTGTGGTTTCGTTCCATACCTCTATTGAAGCTAGATAGCGCTCATCGTCTGTCATAAGCCCAAGGCGGAAGTTTGCCTGTATTTTCGCAATCTCATCGTCGGCTTCTGCAAGAAGCTCCTCTTTTTCGGGAGGTACGATTATATCGCCTATGGAAACGGTTATAGCGCCGCGGGTTGAGTAAGCAAAGCCTAGGCGTTTAATATCATCAAGTACCTTTGCGCTTATCGCTGCGCCATGTACATGGAAGCAGCGGTCTACTATCTTGCCTAAGTCTTTTTTGACGACCTCGTGGTTTATTTCAAGCTCAAACATATCGTCCATACTGTTTCTGGGCTTAAAGCCAAGATCCTGTGGCACGACTTCGTTGAATATTAGTAGTCCAAGCGTGGTATTAATAAGGCGTTTTTCCGTATTGCCTTCAAAACTGCGCTCGAGGCGTACCCTGATAGGACTTTGCAGTTTTATTAGGTTTTCATGGTAAGCCATCTCCGCTTCCGCCATGGAGCTGAAGATGGGAAGGCTATTTAAATATGCTCTTTCAAGTTCTTTATCGCTTGAATATTTGTCTGCATTTTCAAGCTTGAATTTTTCTTTATCATCATCAAACTGCATGGTTAGGTAGTGGCAGCCTATAACCATATCCTGCGTGGGAGAGATTACGGGTTTGCCGTCCTGCGGTTTCATTATGTTGTTAGCGCACAGCATAAGGAAGCGCGCTTCGGCCTGTGCTTCTGTGGAAAGCGGCACGTGTACCGCCATCTGGTCGCCGTCAAAGTCGGCGTTATATGCTGTGCAGGCGAGGGGATGCAGCATAATAGCTTTACCTTCTATAAGTACGGGTTCAAATGCCTGTATGCCAAGACGGTGGAGTGTTGGGGCGCGGTTTAAAAGAACCGGATGGTCTTCTATAACTGCTTCAAGCACGTCCCACACCTCGGGGGATACACGCTCTATAGCGCGTTTTGCGCTTTTTACGTTGTTACATATGCCGTCTGATACAAGCTTTTCCACTACAAAGGGTTTGAATAACTCAAGTGCCATTTCCTTAGGCAAGCCGCACTGGTGCAGCTCAAGCTCCGGTCCTACAACTATAACGGATCTGCCAGAATAGTCTACACGTTTTCCAAGCAGGTTCTGGCGGAAACGTCCCTGCTTACCGCGGAGAAGGTCAGATAGACTCTTAAGGGGTCTATTACCGGGACCTGTTACGGCTCTGCCGCGTCTGCCGTTATCTATAAGCGCGTCTACCGCTTCTTGAAGCATACGCTTTTCGTTGCGTATGATTATATCCGGAGTACCCATCTCAAGCATTCTTTTGAGGCGGTTGTTGCGGTTTATTACACGGCGGTAAAGGTCATTAAGGTCGCTGGTTGCAAATCTGCCGCCATCAAGCTGTACCATGGGACGCAGATCCGGTGGGATTACGGGCAGACAATCAAGTATCATCCATTCGGGTTTGTTGCCGCTTAGACGGAAGGCTTCGATTACTTCAAGCCGCTTTATTGCCCTTGAGCGCCTTTGGCTAACGGTGCTTTTGTTGCGCTCTTTTTCAACCAGCATGGCGATTTCAGTTTTAAGGTCACCGCTTATGGCATCAAGGTCTACTTCTTTTAGCAGTACTTTTATAGCTTCAGCGCCCATGCCTGCTCTAAATGAGCCGCGCACTTCTTCGGGCAGTGTCATTATCTGCCTGTACGCTGTATCTGAAATAAGCGCATGCTTTTCAAGGTGAGTGTTATCAGTGTTGCCGGGGTCTATAACTATGTATGATGCAAAGTATAGTACCTTTTCAAGGTTGCGAGGAGAAATATCAAGCAGCATCCCAAGGCGGCTTGGTATACCCTTAAAATACCATATATGGCTTACAGGAGCTGCGAGTTCTATATGACCCATGCGCTCTCTGCGTACCTTAGCGCGTGTAACCTGTACGCCGCACTTATCACATATCTTCTCCTTGCCCCTATACCTTACCCTTTTATATTTGCCGCAGGAGCATTCCCAGTCCTTAATAGGTCCGAATATCCGCTCACAGAATAGACCGTTGCGCTCGGGTTTTAGCGTACGATAGTTTATGGTTTCAGGCTTTGTAACTTCTCCAAAGGACCACTCGCGTATTTGTTCCGGGGAAGCCATGCCGATTTGTATGGAATTAAGGTTGCTAAGTTCAAACATTTATTACTTCCTCTCGCTTATAGGCTGTCGTCGTCATCGTCATCATCGTCGTCATCATCACCAAAGCCGAGGTCCTCAAGGCTTAAAATATCCTCGTCAAGGTTGAGGTCATCATCATCAAGCAGGTCGTCTGCATCGCTATCATCGCCCGAGTCGTAGCCTTCTTCGCCGGGCATTGAAATATCGCTAAGGTCGACAGAGCCGATGTCTTCAAGCAGAGGTATGATAGCTTCCTCTACCTCTTCCTCAGTTTCAGGTTCGGCTTGAGCATATTCGTCATCAAGTTCACGAAGCACCAGTTCATTATGGTCATCGTCCCACACCTTAATATCAAGACCTATAGCCTGTAATTCCTTTACAAGCACCTTAAAACTTTCAGGTATGCCGGGGGTGGGTATGGAATCGCCCTTTATAATAGCTTCGTATGCTTTTACTCTGCCCAGTACGTCGTCAGATTTTACTGTTAATATCTCCTGCAATGTATTGGCAGCGCCATAAGCTTCAAGTGCCCATACTTCCATTTCTCCAAAACGCTGTCCGCCAAACTGTGCCTTGCCGCCAAGCGGCTGCTGGGTTACAAGGGAGTAAGGACCTGTTGAACGTGCGTGCATCTTATCATCTACTAAGTGGTGCAGCTTAAGGAAGTACATGTAGCCAACCGTTACGGGGTTTTCAAAGGCTTCGCCTGTTCTGCCATCATATAATATGGTTTTTCCGTCATTTTCAAAGTCCGTTGCGCCTTCTGGGAGCAGACCTCTTTTCTTAAGCTCAACGCTGGCTTTTTTAAGGCTCTCTTCTATGTCCTTCTCACTTGCGCCGTCAAATACGGGGGTTGCTATATGCCAGTCTAATACCTTAGCTGCCATGCCAAGGTGAACTTCAAGCACCTGTCCTAGGTTCATACGGGAGGGTACGCCAAGAGGGTTTAGCACTATATCAAGCGGTGTACCATCGGGAAGGAAAGGCATGTCTTCTTCCGGCAGTATACGGGAAATAACGCCTTTGTTGCCGTGCCTGCCTGCCATCTTATCGCCTATTGAAAGCTTACGTTTCTGCGCTATGTATATGCGTACCATTTCATTTACGCCGGGGGATAGTTCGTCTCGGTTTTCCCTTGAGAATAGCTTAACATCAACTACTATACCACCCTCACCGTGGGGTACTTTAAGTGAGGTATCGCGTACTTCACGTGCCTTTTCACCGAATATTGCGCGCAGCAGCCTTTGCTCTGCTGAAGGCTCGGTTTCGCCCTTGGGGGTTACCTTGCCTACCAATATATCGCCCGCGCGCACTTCAGCGCCTATGCGCACTATGCCTCTTTCATCAAGGTCTTTTAGCGCATCAGGACCGACGTTAGGTATATCTCGGGTGATTTCTTCAGCGCCAAGTTTTGTTTCTCTGGCTTCGGATTCATACTCTTCTATATGTATGGAGGTGTAGACGTCTTCTTTTACAAGCCTTTGGGATACAAGTACGGCGTCCTCATAGTTATAGCCCTCCCAGGTCATAAAGCCTATGAGCACATTTCTGCCAAGGCTTATTTCGCCTTTGTCCGTGCTGGGACCGTCCGTCAATAAATCTCCAACTTCAACCTCCTGTCCTTCGTCAACGCAGGGGCGCTGGTTTATACAGGTGGATTGGTTAGACCTTATGAACTTTGAAAGCTTATATGTATGAAGCTCGTCTAATTCATCCTTTACTATTATTTCATCTGCTGATACATGTTCCACTATGCCCTTATGTTTACATAGAATTACAACGCCCGAGTCCTGTGCGGCTTTATATTCCATGCCTGTGCCTATAAGCGGCGCTTCAGGGCGAAGGAGCGGTACTGCCTGGCGCTGCATGTTAGAACCCATGAGAGCGCGGTTCGCGTCGTCATTCTCAAGGAAAGGTATCATAGAGGTTGCAACGGATACCAGCTGTTTTGGCGATACGTCCATAAAATGGACGTTCTCTGCGCGCACCATCATAACGCTGTCGCGTGAGCGCACGGAAACCAGTGTGTTTTTAAAGCTGCCGTCTTCGTTTAAGGGCTCTGTAGCTTGGGCTATATTGTAATTATCTTCAATATCTGCCGTCATATGGACGATTTCGTCTGTAACTCTATGCGTTACAGGGTCCACTTTGCGGTAGGGGGATTCGAGAAAACCATACTCATTTATGCGGGCATATGTTGCAAGTGAGCCAATAAGACCGATATTGGGGCCTTCAGGCGTTTCTATAGGGCATATACGCCCGTAATGGCTGTAGTGGACGTCCCTAACTTCCATGCCAGCGCGCTCACGGTTAAGACCGCCGGGACCAAGTGCGGATAGGCGCCTCTTATGCGTAAGCTCCGCAAGCGGGTTTGGTTGGTCTAGGAACTGGGACAGCTGAGATGAGCCGAAAAATTCTTTAATAGCTGCTGTTACGGGGCGGGTGTTAATCAAATCCCCCGGGCGCACTTCGTTAGGGTCTTGTACTGCCATACGCTCGCGCACTACGCGCTCAAGGCGGGACATACCGATGCGCACTTGGTTTTGAAGCAGTTCGCCAACGCTGCGAAGGCGCCTGTTGCCAAGGTGGTCTATATCGTCTATCCTGCCTACGCCATGGGGAAGCCCCAACAGATAGCTTATTGAAGCTACTATATCGTCTATCAAAATATGTTTAGGTACGAGCAGCGATGCGTTTTCACTTACAGCGCGCTTTAAATCCTCAGCTGGCACATGGTCTATTATCTGTTTTAGCGTAGGGTAATGCACCATTTCAAGTATGCCGCATTCCATAGGATCAAAGGGTAGGAAGTTTTTAGCGTCTACAAAACCGTTGCCTATTACCTTGTGTATATGCTCTCCGCATTTTAGGTATACTACATTTACAGCGGCATTCTGCACATTTAGCGCTTCTTCCTTATTAAGTATGCTGCCCTTTTCGTACAGGATTTCGCCTGTTTCAGGGTCAAAAATATCTTGGGCAAGTTCCTGCCCTTCTATACGGTCGGCAACGCCTAGTTTTAAGTTGTATTTGTACCTGCCAACGCGCATAAGGTCATAACGCTTAGGGTCAAAGAAGAGGTTGTGCAATAGCTGCCTTGAGCCTTCCTCTGTTGGCGGCTCGCCGGGTTTTAGCCTACGGTATATTTCAAGCAGTGCATCTGTGGTTGTTTTTATATTTGTATCGCCTTTTTCAATAGTAGCGTAAAGGCGCTCGTCTTCTCCGAGCAGGTCAATAAGCTCTCTGTCAGTGCCATAACCTAGTGCGCGCAAAATAATGGTTATGGGCAGCTTCCTTGCCCTATCTATGCGAACCCAAAGGCAGTCGTTAGAGTCGGTTTCGTACTCCAGCCAAGCGCCCCTGTTGGGTATTATCTGGGCGGAGTAGAGCTCCTTACCCGCCTTATCAAGCTGCATATTAAAATATGTGCCAGGGGAGCGAACCAGCTGGCTTACAACTACGCGCTCTGCGCCATTTATAATGAAGGTTCCCGTATCGGTCATAAGAGGGAAATCCCCCATATATACTTCAGTTTCCTTTATCTCTCCGGTGTCCTTTATTTTAAGGCGCACGAATACTCTAAGCGGGGCTGAATATGTTAAATCTCTTTCTTTACAGCGTTCTACGCTGTTTTTAGGGGTGTCATCGAGTTTATAATCAACAAATTCCAGTACAAGATTGTCGCTATAGTCGGTAATTGGTGAAATATCTGCGAGCACTTCGCGGAAATCTTGTTCTAAGAACTTTCGATACGAATTTTTCTGTATCTCGATTAGATTAGGCATGTCAAGTACTTCGTCAATGTGAGAAAAACTAATGCGCTTGCGTAGTTTTCCCATTTGGATTTCGTGCACTAATGCTGTCCCTCCTTCAAACTTAGGCCGCCACGGAAACAAAAAACTCTTTTTTCCAAGACAAGGTAATCGATGCATAAAACAAACACCGATGCAATCGTAAACTATACCATGTTTTTTTCTACAAGTCAAATATTTGCAGGATAAATTTTACATTAATCTACAATTCCCCGTTGGGTATGTAATTGTGAACAAGATACAACAAGTAATTGGGTTTAAAAATTCAACTAAAATTTGCGAAGAGAAAGTAATTATCTTTTTACACGAAGCTTTGACATGTCTAAAGCTACTGCGAAAACAATAAGCACTCCTGTTGTTATATCAAGTATGTAAGGGTCTATTTTAAATGCTGTTCCTGCATTAGTGATTAGCGCCATCAAAACGGTTCCGAGTAAAGTTCCGGTAACAGCACCCTTTCCGCCGGACAAAGATGCACCGCCAATAACTGCAGCAGCTATGGCGCTCATGTCATAACCTTCACCGGTGCCCGGTTGAGCCATACCAACACGTGCAGCAAGCATTATTGCTACCACTCCATATAAAAACCCGGCAAATGCGTATACTAGATAATGCATTTTTCTAGTTTTTATTCCGCTAAGACGAGCGACTTCAACGCTAGAACCAATTACATATAAGTTTCTTCCAAAAACCGTGTACTTAAGAAGTATAAACACCACAATTGCAACTATAATCCATATCATGGCAAGGTGCGGAACGATACCGAACAATTTACCTGTTCCTATATTAAGTATTCTTCCATCTGTATAGGTTACATTTAGTCCGTTGCACATAAGTTTTACTATACCTCTTACCACGGTTTGGGTTCCTAATGTGGCTATCATAGCGGGCACTTTTAAATCGTGAATAATAATTCCGTTTATGAAACCGGATAGTATTGTAACTGCAAAACAAGCCAGAATAGTAACTACAAACGGTGTATCTGTTCTTGTTTGTAGCAGCGCCATTGTCATGCAACCTAACCCTGCTATTGCTCCGCCGGAAATATCAATTCCTCCTGCAATAATTACAGCTGTTTGCGCTACTGCCATTACACCAACAATAGCCCCTTGTTTTGTTAGGTTTGTCAGATTGTAATTACTTGTAAAATTTCTTGTAAAAACAGAAGCTGCCAAAAATAGGGCTACGATAATTAAAGTAAGCGTAAACTCAGTGCGTTTGAAGAAACTGTTAAAGTTAGTATTAATTGCAATTTTATTTTCTCTTGACATGCATTTTCTCCTTGTTATTCTATGGAAGCTTTTCGAAGAATATCTTCTTCAGAAAGGGTTTTTAAAGAGTTTCTGTCAAACTCTGCTGTAATCGTTCCCTGAGCCATAACTATTAATCTATCTGACAATCCCATTACTTCAGGTAAATACGATGAAATTAATATAATACCACGTCCTTGAGAAGTGAGCTTTTCTATTATCTTGTATATTTCTTCTTTTGCTCCAACGTCAATTCCAACTGTGGGTTCATCAAAAATCAGGATTTCTGGATCTCGACAAAGTATTTTAGAAATAACCACTTTTTGTTGGTTTCCACCTGATAAATTACCTACCAATTGCTCTAAAGAGGGGGTTCTGATGTTCATGTCGTTTTTGAATGCCGCTGCTCTTTCGGTTTCACTCTTGAGATTTACAAAACCGAATTTGCTAATCATATCAAATGAACTCATGTTAATGTTATGCTTTACAGTTAACCCCAAGGCGCAGCCATCAGCTTTTCTATCTTCAGTTAAAAATCCCATTCCGAGTTTTAAAGCAGCAGCGGGATCATTAATATCTACTTTTTCTCCTCTTATGTACACATCACCTTCTGTTCTGCCATCTACTCCCATTAAGGAACGCATCACTTCGCTCCTTCCGGCACCTACCAAACCGAAAAATCCCAGTATCTCACCTTTATATAAATTGAAGCTGATGTTTTCAAAGTTTTTTCCGTCGGAAAAATTTTGAACTCTTAAAAGCTCTTCTTGTGGAAGCATGTGCTCTATTTTATACATATCCGACATTTCTCTGCCGACCATTTTTCTTATTAGCACATCTTTGTCTACTTGCGATACCGGCAATGTATCTACAACGCATCCATCCTTTAGTATGGTAACTGTATCCCCTATCTCCATAATTTCTTCTAGTCTGTGAGAAATATAAATTATGCTGGCACCTTTCTGCTTTAGTTCCCTTATGAAGTGAAATAAAGTTTCAACTTTTTCATTTTCCAGAAGCGCCGTAGGCTCGTCAAGAATAACTAATTTGATGTTATCATTTATAGATATTTTACTTATAGTTACCATTGCTTGAAGAGCTAATGGTAGTTCCCTAATTTTTTCACTAGGATCAACATTCATATCGAATTTATCAATAATCTTTTGGCTTTCAGTGTACATTGCCGACCAATCTACAAAGCCGTTTTTTGTGGGCTGATTACCCAAGAAATAGTTTTCGGCAATACTCAAATCAGGCGCAATCATAACGTTTTGGTAGTTTGCATATACCCCATGTTTTTGAGCATCAATAGCGTTGGTGTTTTGTACCCATTCACCATCATAATCAATTTTGATATTGCCGCCATCCATTGTTTCAACTCCCATTATACATTTAATTAGAGTTGACTTTCCTGCGCCATTTTCTCCGCATAATGCATGTACCTCTCCTTTTTTTACATTAAAGGTAACATCATCAAGCGCAAGAACCCCAGGATAGCGTTTACTTACATTTTCAATTTTAACTATAATATCCTGCAAAATATCACCTCATTTTAGGCTCAATAAAAACAAAAGTCGGTTAAAATATTGCCGGCGGGACAAGCAAAGCAACTGATTGTCCCTGCCGGCATATTGCTCTAGCAATCCGGGTTATTCATTATTCGACTGATAGCTGTGGATTCATGATAAATGAAATTTCTTCACTATCAATGTTTTCCAGTGTAACTATAACTGGTGGGCAATTAATTTGCTTTTTGCTTTCAGGGTTTTTACCATTCATCAATGTTAATATAGCGTTTTCCATGCCTTTATATCCCTGATCAAAAGCGTTTTGGACTATCATTGCATCCAAGAATCCATCGCGAAGAGCTTGTATTTCTATATCATCAGAGTCTACGCCTACAGAAACAAAATTCTCCTTAAGACCGGCTCCCCTAACCGCGTTGCAAACACCATCAGCGGTAATGTTGTTGCCGGAATACATTCCTATTAGTTCATCACCATATGAGGATATAATATTCTCAGCATTTGTTTGAGAATTTTCTACTACGTTGTTGTTGTAATATGTTTCGGTCATTTTTAATTCGGGTGCATTTTCAGTGATATAATCTCTGAATGCCTGAATACGATGGTCTAGGGCTTCGTTTTCGACGTTCATATTAATGCCGATAATTCCTTTATCAAGGGGCATTTCTTTCTTTTCCATCGCCGCTAGGAATGCTTGACCTGCAAGTTCGCCGATTGTGTCATTTGAGCAGTAATAGAATTGGTTATAAAACTCCTCATGAGCGCCGTCATCACCTACGCCCATGCCACAGTTTACAAAGTTTAGAACGATACCTTGCTCGGTAGCTTCCCTAATCTTCGGCACAGTGGAATCAATTGACAGTGTTGCGGTAACAATTGCGTGAGGTCCTTGAGCGATTGCGTTTTCAAATGCAGTTATGTACTTCTCAGTTTCTTGTTCTTCAGCGGGTCCCACGACGGAATAATTAATTTTAATCCCTAATTCTTTTTCAAGATCAGCCTTAGCTTGTAAAATGCCAACTTCAACCTGTGTCCAGAAGTTTGAAGCTGTGGAAGGTGTCAGGTAAATAATGTCATATGTTTTTTCTTCTGCCATTACACCGGAAACCAGGCTAGCCATAATGACAAGCGACAGTAAAATAGAGATAATTTTTTTCATGATACTTCCTCCTATTTGTTTTTTTGTTTGGTATTTCCAATATTTAGAATGTTATATCATTCCACGCCTTTTTGCAGTATTATGCAGCCATACGGTTTTGTTTCACTTGTGCAAATTGTAACAAAAGCATCGCGGGCTTTTTCATAGAATGCAGTTCTGGCTATTTCACCCACACAAGTTTCTTTATAACCGTTTTTAGCAACAACCTTTTTGGTATCTGTCCATACGGGAGAATCTTCCATTACAACGCCGGAATCCGCATCAGGTACCATGTATTCAATGGGATGCTCGCAGTAGTCAACATCAAGCGGAACAAGTTTTAATATAGCGTCCAGCATTTCAGCTGCACCAACACCCTTAGCCTGAATGCTAACTGCATTAGGCGATTTTGTGTATGGCGGATAATAATGGTCAGCAATAACTATCAAATCACCATGACCTGTATCCGCTAGAGCCTTCAACAAGTCTGAACCAATAATTTTCGGAATCCCTCTAAGCACGCTTTTCACCTCCTGACATATTAATTTTGATTTGCAATGAATTCGTCTGTTTCAGTGCGGGTGGGCATAGATGGCGTAGTTCCGAGCTTCTGCACCGAAAGCGCTGCAACAGCATTAGCAAATAATACGGCATCATAAAGGGATTTCCCTTCTGCAAGTGCTGCAACAAGACCACCATTAAACGCATCGCCCGCACCTGTTGTATCAACAGTATTTACTTCATACGCAGGAACAATTTTTGAGATTTTCCTATTGTTAATATATGCGCCTTTATTCCCCAGAGTAATTATAACATTTTGAACACCCTTGGAGAAAAACACTTTAGCTGCTTCTTCCGCGCTGCTTTCATCAACAACTTTTATACCTGTTAACCCTTCGGCTTCAACTTCATTAGGAGTAACTAAATAAACGCCATTCAAGAACTCGTCGCTGACAGGCTGATATGGCGCAGTATTGACAATAACCTTTATATTATTTTCCTTTGCGAATTTCGCTACTTTTTCATTAGCATCTTGATTTATTTCCAGTTGTAGGAGTAAAAACGAAGATTCTAAAATTGTTTGTTTTACAGAAGCAATATCTTCATCGGTAATATCGGCGCACGCACCGGGCACGATGAGGATTGCGTTTTCGCTGGTGTTTTCATCTACTAAAATTAAAGCTATTCCGGTGGTGTATTTTTCGGAGAAAAACAGATAATCTTTATTCATTTCTAATTCATCCATAGCATTTAATGCCACTTCAGCCATTGAGTCCCGACCGAGCTTTGTTATCATAACAAGATCTGCTCCGGATTTATGTGCTGCAACCCCTTGGTTAAAACCTTTTCCACCAGGTCCTTGCTTAAAGAAATTTCCTTTAACGGTTTCGCCGGGCACAGGTAAATGAGGAGCTCTGCCCATCAAGTCGACAACAAAACTTCCGAAAACTGTAACCTTTTTTTTCAATTTATAAACCTCCTACAAAGAAAGACATTAAGACAAAAATAGCGGAAAGCCTTTCCATCTAAAATGATAATCTTTAGGTAAATTATACCATATCGAAAATTTAGCGTCAATACCTCCGTCAGTACGGTTCTACTCCCAAATCCATTACGATTTTGGGAGTTAAGCCCTATTTTGAGGAGAATTGCAAAATCTGCAAAATTTAAAAATATTAATTGAATAATAGATGTGTACCTTTTCCTATATTTCTGATACAATTTCGATAGAGAACGTATGGAGTTTTTCGTTGCATCGTATTTACTGTATACATGTTTTAGTAGTCAATGACTTTATTTGGTAAATCTTTTAGAGAAGTAAATGGCGAAAACAAGGTGCAAAATAGTAAATCTGTCAATTACTTAAAAGGAGGCGATAATTGATGTTATTATGTTAGTAATGGAAAGCGTTAGAATCTTGAATTCTTTTATGAAATATCTTAAAATAGCCTGGTAGGGAGGTGTGTTGTGAAGAAAGAAATGTAGAATGAAGTACGTTGGTTTGGGTGTTGTAAGGAAATATCATGTGCATTTTTAGGATGAGGTGAAAAGTGAGAGTTTGTTTTTATTGTTTTTAGATAGTTAGATGATAACTTAATCGCATGATTTTGATTATATTATTAATAAAACAGATTAAAAACTTGTTTTTTAGTGACTTGATAAAAAACTAGCAGATAATATGTGATTGAGCTGAGAGAGTCATATGAAATTGTTATGCGTAATGTGAAAGGATAGATATGAAAAATAACAAACGTGAAGTTTTGATTGGTATTTTTGTGTTGATATTGACACTGGGATTAATGGTCGCTACTTATTTATATGATAATGCAGCCTTAAGGATGCTTACCATTGCTACTGCTGCGTTTGGTATATTCACTTTTTGGTTTGAAATGCGAAAAACCAAAGAAATTGCAGAGGGCGAATTCATCCTTAAGCTTAACAATTGTTTTATAGAGAATTCTACGCTTAATGAATTCTATAAACATTTGTATTTTAATGAGAAAATTACTGATGATGATTGGGTCTCACTAATTACTTATCTAACATTTTTTGAAACCTTGTATGTTCTTATTAAGCGCAATATCATCAGTATTCGTATCATTGATGATTTGTTTGCTAATCGCTTCTTTATCCTTACTTCAAACCTACAGGTTCAAGAGCGTGACTTGTTAAAATATCCCGAAGTTAATCGCAACATTTTTCAATTGGACTATGAATGGAGAAAGTATCGAAAAAAAGAGAACTTGGATGAATATCCGAACAGTATCCTTGAAAAACATCCAGAACTGATGAAATATGTCAATCTTTAGACGATTTTATTCTAATTTGAATTTTAGATTCGCACGTTCAGAAGATGCTATTGATATGAGCCGAGTTCTGAATAGAATCGTTAAGCGGATGCCAGTTCCTTCCTGGTTTGCTTTTATGAAAGATGAAGAGATTTATTCTCTCATAGAATCTGAGGGTTTTTCGATTTTAGCGCTGTCTGATCCGTCTTTATCTGTAACAGAGTTCAAATTAGAAAAACCTGAAATATTGGCTATGATTCTTATCCGAACTTTTGCTTTAGAAAAGCTTATTACTGATATTTTGTTTTCTATGGATATATCTCCAGAACATACTGCAATAATGGAAGCGGTAGTTGTTCATGAACAACTACGTGGTAAAGGTTTGCAGGTTTTTTTAACACATTTGGCAGAAAAAGAATTAATTGATCGAGGTTTTCTGACCTTGGTTGCTACAGTTCATCCAGAAAATACCTATAGCTTGAATAACTTTTTAAAATCTGGCTACCAAATTGTTGGAGAGTATAGTCTTTATAGTGGTCAAAGGCGCTTTTTGGTCTATAAAACATTGGCAAATATCGAGCATAATTTAAATTTCATTTGCTAAGTGGATTGTATATTTAGCCAGAACTTATTTTGATGCAGAAGAATAATATTATGTTGTGCGACTGCTTCATCCGTTATTATTTAGTATTACATATGTAAATTAGCTGAATAATTTGCGAGAGAATTTTACGGAAAAAATGCCACATTTTATTATATAATCTAACTTGGCGATTTTCATATATGTAAAGCCTTGATAAGACACTTAGGGTTTGTTATAATCTGCTTGCTGCGTTGAAAGAGAGAGTAGGCGGCGGGAATGCTTTAAGAGAGTGGGGTACGTGGCTGTAATGCCCCTAAGAATACCGTAGCTGAAGTTCACTTGGGAGCACCTTAAGTGATAATGTAGTTTAAGGCGGTAGGAGCGTTATATCCTTAAAGTGGCGGTTCGTCCGCAACGTGGGTGGTACCGCGGTAATTCGTCCCATGCCTATGGCATGGTAATTTTTTTGGAGGTAATATGCTGGATAAGTTAAATGAAATGCTTGAAAATGCGCTAATTGACATAAGCAGTGCAGAGAACAGCGACGGTCTTTTTTCAGTAAGACAAAAATACATAGGCAAAAAAGGGGATTTAACTCAAATATTAAAAGGGCTCTCTTCTATGGCACCTGATGAAAGGCGCAGCACAGGAAGCTTTGCAAATGAAATAAAGCAGAAGATACTAAACGCAATAGAGGAAAAGGAAGAGGAGCTTATAGCAAGTTCATCAAAGCTTGATCTGCCATTTGATATGACGCTTCCCGGTATAAAGCCTAAAACAGGCGGGCTTCACCCTATAAAGCGCATGAGCTACGATTTGAACGACGCTTTTTTATCCCTAGGCTTTGATATATATCAAGAGGACGATATTACAAGCGAGCTATACGCCTTTGATAACTTAAATTTCCCTAAGGAACATCCCGCAAGGGACAGTATGGACACCTATTGGATAAAGGGCACAGAAAATAAAGCGGGAAATGAAAGGCTTTGTCTAAGACCGCACCTAACCGGCGGCAGCGTGCGCTATCTTAAAGAGCATGGTGCGCCTGCACGCTTTGTATATCCCGGTAGGGTTTACCGCAATGAAAGTACGGACGCAAGGCATGAGAGGGCTTTCTTCCAGTACGAAGCGCTTATAGTGGATAAGGATTTCGCTTTTTCATCGGGCAGGCTGCTTGTGGCAACCATACTTGAAAAGGTGTTTGGTATGCCTGTTGATGTGCGTATGCGTGCAGGTTTCTTCCCCTTTGTTGAGCCCGGTTTTGAAATAGATATGAAATGCCTTGTGTGCGGCGGCGAAGGCTGCAGGGTATGTAAAAATGTCGGCTGGATAGAGGTTATGCCCGGCGGCACGCCACACCCCAATGTGCTTAAAGCCGCAGGGCTAGACCCTAATATATACTCCGGTTTTTATATCAATATAGGGCTTGATAGGCTGGTTATGATGCGCTACGGAGTTGACGATGTAAGGCTGTTCCACAGCGCCGATCTGCGCTTTTTAGAGCAGTTCAAATAGGAGGCAGTATGATAGTTTCATTAAATTGGATAAAACAATATGTAAATTTACCTGATGATATATGCATGGATGAGCTAGCTCACGACCTTACCATGCGCACGGTTGAGGTTGAAAGCGTAAGCAACCCTAAAGACGATTTAGAAAATATAATAATCGGGCGTATAGTTTCCGTGGATAGGCATCCTAATGCTGATAAATTAAGCGTATGCATGGTGGACATAGGAACCGGCGAAGATAGCCAGATAGTATGTGGAGGCAGCAACTTAAAAGAAGATATGCTTGTTGCCATTGCGCTTCCCGGAAGCTTTGTGCGCTGGCACGGCGAAGGCGAAAAGGTAAAGATAAAGTCGAGCAAATTAAGGGGCGTAAAGAGTGAAGGCATGATATGCGCTTCGGAAGAGCTGTGCCTTGAAACGCTATTCCCATCTAAAAGCGAAGCCGAAATAATGGACTTAAGCTCATTTAAAGCAAGCGCGGGCGATGAACTAGCAAGTGTGCTTGAGCTTGATGATATACTACTTGAAATAGACAATAAATCCATGACTAACCGCCCCGACTTGTGGGGGCATTACGGCATAGCCAGAGAGATTGCCGCTATATATGAACTTCCGCTTAAACCCTTACCTGAGTTTTCTATAGAGGGCGATATAGAGGAATATCCGGTTAAAATACTCAGCAACAGCTGCTATCGTTACGCAGGGCTATTATATGATGGGCTTCAAAATGTGTCGTCCCCCTATACTCTTAGAAAGCAGCTGCATCTTTGCGGAGTAAGACCTATAAATGCAATGGTTGATATAACCAACTATATAATGCTTTGCTTAGGTCAGCCCACGCACGGCTTTGACAGCACGCATGTAAAAGGCGGCATAGTAGTAAGGGATGCAAACGCAGGCGAAAAACTTACCCTGCTTGATGGGCAGAAGCTAAACCTTACAAGTAGCGACCTTCTAATATGCGATAGCGAAAGAGCTATGGCGCTTGCGGGCATTATGGGCGGCGGGGAGGATTCCATACTACCTGATACTACCTCCATGCTTCTTGAAATTGCCACATTTAACCCAATAAGCATAAGGCGCAGCGCAAACCTTCATAAAGTGCATACGGATTCATCTCTCAGGAACGAAAAAGGTCTTGATACCCAGAGAGTCGACTCGGCTATGGGAGTAGCGGACGATATAATTAAAAAACTGTTCCCGGAAAGCCGCCTCATAGCTTTTGGAGATGCTAAAACGCACGAAACCAAGCAAGAAAAAGTTATATGCTCAATAGACTGGATAAATACAAGGCTTGGCAGGAAGCTTACGTTTGAAGAAATTAATTCTTCTCTAACTCCGCTTGGTTTTATAGCTCGGCAGGATGGGGATAGCGTAATTGTAGATGTTCCAAGCTTTAGGTCAACAGGCGATGTATCGCTCCCAGATGACATACTTGAAGAAATCGCCCGAATGATAGGCTATGAAAACTTTGAATATAAGGCTCCTAAAGTAACGCTAAATAGCGCTGTAAACAACCTTAACTATCAGCTTGAAAGGGCAGTATGCGAGTATTTAGCGGCAGGCTGCGGTATGCAGGAAATATTCACCTACCCTTGGATGGAAAAGCAGTATATGGAAGCTATGGGTGTAGAGGAAGAGGACTGCCTTAAGCTTGCAAGCCCGCCATCGCCTGAAACCAGCTGTCTTAGAAATACTCTTATTCCGGGCATGATAAAGGCAGTAAGTGAAAACCTGCGCTATAGAGCTGAGTTTAAGCTGTTTGAAATGGCTCAGGTATTTTCACACGGCGAATATTATCCGAGTGAAAAAAGTGAATGCTTGCCCCTGCAGCAGCTAAATCTATGCGGCGCATTCGTGGGAGAAGATATACCTAGCCTAATAAGGCTATGCAAAGGCGCACTTGAAGCGCTGCCTCGCATATGCATGGCGGAAGAATATGAATTTACACAAGTTTCAAAACCCCTTTGGGCGGATAAAAATGCTTGGGCGAATATAGTATTTAATGGAGATACAATAGGCTGTATGGGGCTTCTGTCTGTAAAAACAGAAAAACTTGCCGACATTAAACATTCTTCATGTATGGTGTTTGAAATAAATATAGATAGCTTAGTTCCCCTTGCATCAAGAAGCAATAGCTTCGTGCCTGTGCCTGTATACCCTCAGGTAGAGCAGGATTTTTCAATAATCCTAGATGAAAATGTCAGCTGGGAACAGCTTGAAAGCACTATTAAACCCCTAGTAAACAAGGTTGCATTTATAGAGGAATACCGCGGCAAACAGGTACCGGAGGGTAAAAAGTCCGTACTTGTAAGGGTGTGGTTCGGGTCGGATACATCTACGCTGTCATCTGAAGATATTTCCGCCAATATGAAAAAGATAATTAAACAAGTGGAGAATAAACTCGGCGGAAGCATAAGGGATGAGGATTAGTACTACAAAACCCATGAAATGAGGGCATTGAAATGAAAGTCATTTTAAGACGTATAAATATTGTTCTTGGTGTAATTATTCTGCTTTGTTCATTTTTGGTTTTTAATGTTAACGCTGCAGACTTACCCTACGAGCGTGTATACACGCCTGAACAAAGGGATGCAATTAATGCTGCGCTTGAGGATGGCAGCAAGCTTCTACCTGTAGGCGAGGAGTTTCGTATAAAGGTAAATCCTGATGACCTTTCTATTGCAGAAGGGCTTGACGACACATGGAAAAACATACTGCTGCTTGGTACGGATACTGGAAATATTAATCTCAACTACGGCAGGACGGATGCTATGCTTGTGCTAAGCATAAATAAGCGCACGGGTGAGCTTAAACTAACAAGCCTAGTTAGGGACATGTTCGTAAAAATACCAAATACTTCCATGCACAACCGCATAAATGCTGCTAATGCCTTTGGAGGTCCGCTTCTTGCAGTAAAAACCGTTAATGAAACATTAGGGCTTAATATAAAGCTATATGCGAGTATAAATTTTTCCGGATTTAAGGATGTAGTAGATGCACTTGGCGGGGTAGATATAGAAATAACAGACACCGAAGCTAGAATAATAGGTATAGAAAAGCTTGAAGGCGCTCAAACGCTATCGGGTGATGAAGCGCTTCAATATGTACGCATACGCAAAATAGGCAGCAACTTCGGAAGGAATGAGCGCCAGCGTACATTTCTTGTAGCACTGCTTAATAAAACAAAAAATAGCGATATAGATACCGCTATTGAAGCTCTTATACTTTCTTTAAGCCATATGGCGACAAATATGTCTATAAACGATGTTTTACCTCTTATGCCACTAGTAATAACCAATCAAAAGGATATGGCTATGCTAAGCCTACCCGCAAAGGGCGACTATACCCTTGGCACAACTAGCTGGGGTGCAAGCGTTGTATTGTTTGATAAACAGAGAACAAGAGATACCTTTATACGCTTTGTATATTCAAACAAGCATTAAAGCAGTCTAACGCCTGCGTTTCTGCATATATCTATTGTGTCCTCGTCCCAGCAGGAGGACTGCACCTCGCCTATATGTGCCTTTTGTAACAACAACATACACAGCCTACTCTGTCCTATGCCTCCGCCTATGGTGTAGGGTAGTTTTTCATCTGCAAGTGCTCTGTGGAAAGGATATTCAAGTCTATGTTCGCAATTTGAAAGCTTGAGCTGCTCAATAAGGCTCTCGGGCGATACTCTTATTCCCATAGAGCTTATTTCCATGGGTATTTGAAGTTCATCACACCAGAAGAATATATCTCCGTTTAGCTGCCAATCGTCATAGTCGGGCGCGCGCATATCGTGTGGGTTTCCGCTTTTCAATTTACCGCCTATCTGCAATATACAGGCGGTTTTGTGTTTCTTTACGTACTCATATTCCCTCTCCTTAGGGGTAAGGGAGGGGTACATATCCTCAAGCTCTTGGCTTAATATAAAGCTGGCTTCACGGCACAAAACGGTGTCAAGCCTTGAATATTTCCACTTAAGCATATCAAGCGTTGAACATATAGCAGTTACTATTCTCTGCATAGTATCTTTAAGAGTTGCCATAGTACGCATTTCGGGGGTAATAACCTTTTCCCAGTCCCACTGGTCAACGTATATTGAGTGCAGGTTATCCAGCACCTCATCGCGCCTTATGGCGTTCATATCTGTATATAGCCCTTCACCTACGGGGAAACCGTATTTGGCAAGCGCCATGCGCTTCCACTTGGCAAGGGAATGTACTACTTCCGCATTTTCTGACAGATGTTTCATATCGAAACGCACAGGGCGCTCAACGCCACTCAAGTCGTCATTAAGTCCGGAATCCGTCGCCACAAAAAGCGGTGCGGATACTCTTTTTAAGTTAAGCGCCTTACACAGTAGGTACGCAAAATGCTCTTTTATTATCGCTATTGCTTCCTGCGTTTCATACAGGTTAAGCCTTGAAAAATAGTTTTCAGGTATAAAGCTTATGTCCATTCAGTCCTCCAAATAGCTATGGTAAGCGCCCCGTCCTGTACGCTGCCTTCAATGCGTATTGGAAAGGGGTAGTTGTTTGTAAAGATAAAGTTCTGTTTCTTGTTGCCTACAGCGGCATCTGCTCCGTGGGGCAAATAACCTATGCCCCTTGGACCATGCGGCTTTCTATGGTCTATTCTTATGCCGGGTAGTTGAAGCGTAACGTTATACAGCGTGCTTGAAATCTGACACGTGCCGCCGCCATAGCCCAGCTTGCTGCCGCCGTCAACAAGCACTATCGCAGGGAAATACCCATTTCTGGCATTATATGGGCCAAGGTCCCTATTGAAATCAAAATTATTTCCGGGCTTTATAGTTATTTCTTCAAACTTATCGCAAGAAACTTCAAGGTTTTTAATGCGGCTTAGGTTATTTTCAGTAGTAGCTATATTATAGAATGAAGTGTATGCTGCTATAGGATAGTCTAAGGAGGGTTTTTTGCTTAAATAGTCTATGGGCACAATTTCGCTAAGCGCTCTTGTATCAACAAAACCGTACTGTTTTTTAAATATTAATTTGCCGTAGCCATCCTCAAACCCTATAAAAGCAAGCCTTGCGCCCTCATTTAGCGTGATAAGTTCGCTCCCTAAGCTGTTTGGGCTATCCAGCACGGGCGTAGTTTCGCTAACCCAGCCTATATATGTGTTTTGTACGCCGGGGTAGTTAGGAATCTTATCTATTTGTAAGTTTTCAACTGTAAAATCGTCAAGCTTATCGCGGTTAATATAACCTATTATAGCGCCCTCTCTGCCAACCAGCAGGCGGGATGGGGAAACGGCATATATATCAACCCTTTTGCCTGCGCCAAGATAGAAAATCCTATTTTGGAGTTCAACATCTGAAAATATGGGGGTTTCGTATCTCAGCAGCGCAGTGTAAAGCGGCTGTTGCATAGCGTACTCAACAAAAAGCGGCGCTGTATACAGTTCCTCCGCCGGGGTCAGCAAGGTAAATAGAGATATTATTATAGCTAAAAATAATGATAATTTTCTCATGCTTTATATATTGCCACAAAAAGTGAGCCGTCCTGCACGTGTGCACTTATGCGAATAGGGAAAGAATAATCGTTTCTAAATACGAAGTTAAGCCCGCCAGAAGTTGCATCAACTCCGTGGGGTATGTAGCTTACGCCGCCAGGACCATGCGGAGATCGCACAAGCACTGTAAGCCCCGTTAGCTGAAGCACAGCATTGTAAAGCGTTGAAGATATCTGGCAGGAGCCGCCGCCTGTTGCCGTGCCCCAGCCGCCGTCCTTTAGCGCGCCTGCTTCAAGGTAGCCATTTCCGGCTGTAAAAGGCCCTACTTCGCCATTAAAATCTAAGCTCTGTCCGGGCGCAAGTGTTTTTGACATCTTAGATGAACCAAGCTTTAGATTGCTTATGCGGTTAGGGTTTAAGCCCTCTTCCGATATATTGTAAAAGGAGTTGTATACCGCAATGGGGGTATTTGCATCGCCAAGAGTTACATTGGGTGCTACCTTGCCAAGTTCTGCCAGATACCTTGTATCTATATAACCCCACTGACGCTTAAATGTAAAGTATGCCCAGCCATCTACCACATCAATAATGCCTACCATAGCACCCGGGTGGAGCGTTATAAGAGTTTCAGAGTTAGAATTAGGCGCAGCCTTAACAGGGGTATCCTGCCACATGGCGGCATAGTATCTATGGAAAAATACTCCATATGGGGGTGTTGTGGCAGGGTTTACAGGTTTAACGTCCTCTATCCTTCCTCTTAGCATATAGGCAATTGAATTGCCGTATACAATACCAACGAAGTTGGGTAGTACGCTTACTATCTGTATGGGTGTACCCGGCTTAAAGCTGTCAAGCACCTTGGAGTTTTTATCAGGCGCTACGTAAGCGTTTGTATAGCCGTCATAATATGTGGTAACTTTGCCGGTATATATTACATTATACTGCGCATATGATGGCATTATGGCAAACATTGCACATATGGCAAGCGTTAAAGCGATAATGCGTTTACTCATCTTCTTTCCTCCTTGAATCCGTCCTCTGGGTGAGTTTCTCTTTAGTTCCATCTTCACGTAAAATATAGGTATTGTCAAGCTGGGATTTTAGGTTTTCTCTGAATGCTTTTATATATTCAGCTCTAAGCTCTGTCTGAAGCTCTTTTTCCTCAGATGTTAAAGTTCCTTCTTTTTGCTTTTTATAGAGTTCATTTATTTTTGCTATCTTTTCTTTATTCATGCGTTTTCTCCCTAAGCGATAGCGCTATGCCGCTTGGTAGTGAAAGTAGGGCAATATAGCCTATGTACAGCAGCCATTTCTGTATCTCCGAGCGGTCTATCAAAAATTCTATACCTATTGCTCCAAAAACCGCAACGGGTAGTAGAAACAGATTTATTTTAGCCCTTTTGCTTATAGGTTTTTTTCTAAGGGAAAGTATAAGCAGAGCTATTCCCCATAGAAAGCTTGAAAGTACCTGCTGAAGCCCCACAAATGAAAAACGCATATGTCCGTCATAGCGCAGGCTTTCAAATATTACCTGCGTTGCGCCGAATAGTATCATCCAGCTTAAAAATACATCGCCTTTTTTATATTTATTAAGCCATGTATATAATAATATACAGAGCACAGCGGCGCATACAGCTTCAAGCAGCCATGTTTTAAGGTACAAATCGTATTCTCCTATATGTACTAAAAAGCTGCCTTCAAGTACGCCTGTTACAAGTGGGCGGCTTATGCCAAGCTGCGTGTAGCTTTCACCAAGCCTTGCGAACAATATAAATGCCATAAGTGGGGCTGTTATAGCGTCAAGCATTTTACGCGTATTTTCGCTTAATATTTTGGCGGATATTAATGCTGCAAGTATCACGGCTAGTATTGCCCCGTACATGGACATGCCGCCTGTGCTTATCAAAAATATATTTTTAAATGTAAGCACTGCTCTAAAATTGCTGTCTGTAAGGCAGTATAGTAGGCGAGATAACGCTACTCCAAGAGGCATTGATATGCATATAGTAAGAAGCAAAGTGCCTTTTTTAAGTGATGTTTTACGCTCTACAAAATATGCAAGTACTATCGCAAATAATACACCAAGCGTAAGAAAAAAGCCGTATGTGTATAGCTTAAGTCCTAGTATATCTATTGTTGCAAGCTCTGTAAGCAATTAATTGCCCTCTGTTTCTACTAGGCTTGCGAAATATATCATATCGCTCTGAGCTCGCTCATTGCTGCGACTCCTGTTTTGGAAATATCCGCCATTATATACTATGGTTGCGGAATTACCTCCGTCAAAGTTGAATGCTTGCTTGCAGCCTAAATTGAACATAAAATTTGCAAGCTCCTGCTGGGTAGCGCCGTCAGAATTATCCCTGCGCCCTTCTGCGTGCGCTATTACATATTTAAGCGAATCAAGCTGCCCAAGTGCAATGCGCGGCTCCCTGCCCTTGGGATTATAACCGTAGCTTTCGGGTATTGTTTGAAGCTGCTTATCCTTAACAAGCGCAGGACCGAATGTAAATGCATTTATTATTGTGTGCCCTGCATTTTCAAAGGCTTTAAGCTGCTCAGCTTTATCTTCGCCCGTAAGTATATGAAAATCTCCATTTTCATCTATTATAAGCGTATCCTTAAGGCGGTTAAACTTGTTACGCACTTTTTCTCCCATGCGGTATTCAAAAGATGTCTTTTTTGGGTCATTTGCCATATAGTTGGCATTGCAGGCTATAACCGCATTGTATTTTTCAGCCATAGAGGATATAAGCGCAACGCGGCTTGAGCGTAAATCCCCCGCTGTTGCGGTTCTAAGCTGAGTAGGGCTTGCTATCTGTATATAGGCTATACGCCATACTACGCCATTTTCTTCGCGCGTTTCAAGCGCAAGCCTTATGCTGGGGTCTGAATAACCTTCGTCTGTAAAATTTTCTTCTATCGGCTTTTTGCCGGGGGAAAAATCTATAGGCAGGGGTTTTAAAAGCTCCTCCGCATTTGCGCTGGGTATAATAAAGGATAGCAAATCCTCTTCCTGCGCCCATATTTCATCTTCAAGTTTGTATCTTTCTTCATCTAGTAGAGCCCCGGAGGGTATTATAAATGCAAGTGTTAGCGCCATAATTATGCTTAGCATAAGCAGTGCTATTCGTGTTTTTTTAGACATCTGTTTCTCCTTGTTTTTTAAGAGGGAATACCCAAGCTTTCTGTATGCGGTAGTTTACAAAGTAAAGCAGGGTATCAACTACGATTTTTATTATGGATTTATCTATATTAAGCGTTCTGTAAATAAGGTCGGTAGAGATAGCGCTTGCAGCGAGTGATAGAACGCATAGCAGCAGGTACCTTGGGAACGCGCCATCCTTATTGCCCTTATTGAAAACGAAATTTTTGTTTAGAGTAAAGTTTGTTATAGATGAAATAATCCTGGCAATCGCCGCTGCAGCATACGTATGTAATGTAGCATGTCTTCCACCAAGTGCGCCTGCAAAAAGAGCGTCAAGCAGCCATCTGTCAAGCAGGGTGAATGCGGATATATCCACCAAAAAGCTCATAAGGCTTGAAAAAATATATTTAAAGAAATTGCCAAACAGGTGCCTATATATGCGTATAGAGTCCTTAACAGGGTTGAAATGGCTGCTCTTATTATCCTCTATATATATGGTTTTTATTTCCACTATGCTAAAGGGTATTTTACGCATGGCACATTCTGTAAGCATGTTCATCTCATACTCAAATCTATTGCCCTCTATATTTATTACTATAGGTATAAGCTGCCTGCTTATTCCCCTTAAACCTGTCTGAGTATCCGGCAGATGGCTGCCATATAGCAGCGCAAAAAAGAATGTGGTAAGTTCGTTACCTATGCGGCTTCTAAGCGGAGTGTTGCCAAGCCTAAAGTTTCGGGAGCCAAGAACTAAGCTCTCAGGCTTTTCAAGCATTTTATTAGCCACAGCTATTACACCGTCGCTTGTGTGTTGGCCGTCAGAATCCGCAGTTGTTATACCGGGGCTATCAGGATAGTGTTCAAGGAAATACTTCATACCGTATTTAAGAGCATGACCTTTGCCTTTGTTTTTTTTGTAGCCTATTACTGTGCAGTTATCATACTGAGCTATGGTTCTAAATATATCTTGATATATATCATCTTCACCTGAGCCGTCATCAACAACAAGTATATGTTTAAAGCCGTTTTTTGTAAGCGATTTCACATAATTAACCAGCTTCTCATCAGGGTGCAGCGAAGGTATAAGTACTACGCAGCCGAGCATATCGGGCAAAAGAACACCTCCTTACATAAAATATCCCCCATATTGTACCCCGAAAACACCTGTTTGTAAAACTTTAGAAATAAATTTTACAATAAAATCTAAGCTTATGAATTGAAAAAATACGCAAAGTGTTGTATTATATAGTTAATTGAATATGACTTATCAAGAGTGGGGGAGGGACTGGCCCTGTGAACCCCGGCAACCGGCATATGCAAGGTGCTAATTCCAGCAGCTGAGGCTGACAGATAAGTGTTATGTGGCTTATCTGTGCGGGTAAGTCATTTTCTTTATATAGAAAGGAAGTAATATAATTGAAACGACAGTACACATCAGAATCAGTAACGCAGGGGCATCCGGATAAACTTTGCGACCAAATATCGGATACCGTGCTGGATGCGATAATAAGCGAGGATTCTATGGCAAGAGTCGCCTGCGAAACCTGCGCCACGACTGGGCTTATACTTGTTATGGGGGAAATAAGTACAACAACATATGTACCCGTAGCGGATCTTGCAAGAAAGGTAGTGCTTGATATCGGCTATGATGATTCCTCACTCGGCTTTGACGGTAATTCCTGCGCGGTGCTTACAGTTATAAACGAGCAGTCTCAAGATATAGCTGCCGGGGTTAGTAGAGCCAGCGAAACTAGGGATAATGTGAGTGCAGAGCAAAAGACGGGCGCTGGAGACCAAGGTATGATGTTCGGCTTTGCTTGTGATGAAACCGAGGAATATATGCCTCTTCCGCTTGTGCTTACGCATAAGATGGCAAAACAAATGGACGAAGTTAGAAAGGGCGGAAAAAGAGAATGGATGCGTCCTGACGGTAAGGCGCAGCTTACCGTAAGCTATGACGGTTTTACGCCTGTAAGTATAGATGCGGTTGTACTATCAACCCAGCATGATGACATGGTGAGCCAAAAGGAAATACGAAATGCCATGATGGAAGATGTAATACGCCCAATATTGCCAAGCAAGCTTTTAAATTCCTCAACTAAATACTATATAAACCCAAGCGGTAGGTTTGTTATAGGCGGCCCTGCCGGGGATAGCGGGCTTACAGGGCGTAAAATTATTGTAGATACATACGGCGGTTTTGCCCCGCATGGCGGCGGCTGCTTTAGTGGCAAGGACCCTACAAAGGTTGATAGGTCTGCCGCGTACGCCTGCCGCCATATAGCTAAAAATGTAGTAGCTGCAGGGCTTGCAAGCCGCTGCCAAGTAGCAATCGCCTATGCAATAGGCGTGGCGCAGCCTGTTAGCTATGCCATTGAAACCTTTGGAACAGGCAAGGTAGATGAAGAAAAGCTTGCAAATTATATTAGGGATAATATAGATTTAAGCCCGGACGGCATAATAGAACGCCTTAAACTAAGACGTCCCATATATAGGCAGACGGCTACATACGGGCATTTTGGCAGGAATGACCTTGACCTACTTTGGGAGAGGCTGGATTTGGTGGAGCAGCTTAAAGAATGGTCAAATAAATAGATAAAAAAAGCTCGGGCGAAAGCTCAAGCTTTTTTTAATTTAATTGTATGGTTTTATAACAAGCAAATTTTACGCAGTACCAAGATAAGCCCTTTTAATTTCGGGGTTATTTGAAAGTTCCTTTGCTGTGCCTTCAATTACTACATTGCCTGTTTCAAGTACATAGCCTCTGTCAGCAACCGAAAGCGCCATAGCGGCGTTTTGTTCAACAAGCAGCACGGTAGTGCCTTGTTTATTTATATCCTGTATTATTTGGAAAATTTCGCTAACAAGTATGGGAGCTAGTCCCATGGAAGGCTCGTCCATCATTATAAGTGTGGGGCTGCTCATAAGCGCGCGGCCTATGGCAAGCATTTGCTGTTCTCCACCTGAAAGTGTGCCTGCAAGCTGGTTTCTGCGCTCCTTTAGCCTTGGAAAATGCTCGTAAACGCGCTGGGCATCTCTATTTAGGCTGCCCTTATCTCTCCTACTATAGGCGCCCATTTCAAGGTTTTCTTTTACGCTCATACGGGAGAATACCCTGCGCCCTTCCGGAACGTGTGCTATGCCTTTGTATATGCGCTGATATGCGGGGAGGGTTTTAAGGTCTATATCCATAAAGGATACGCTGCCGCTTTTTATAGGCACAAGGGCTGATATTGAATTTAGCGTAGTCGTCTTGCCTGCGCCGTTTGCGCCAATAAGCGTTACTATTTCGCCCTTGTTTACTTGAAAACTTATCCCTTTAAGCGCCTTTATTGCGCCGTAATATACTTCTAAATCTACAACTTTTAGCATAGTGCTCTGTCCTCTTTATCCTCTTGCGCCATACCGAGATATGCTGTGATTACATCTTGATTATTCGCTATTTCATTTGCGGTGCCCTCGGCGATTATATGACCGTAGTTTAGCACATATATACGCTCACATATGCCCATTACAAGCTTCATATCGTGCTCGATAAGCAGTATTGCAACTGAAAAGCGCGTGCGTATCCTTTTAATTGTATCCATTAGTTCCTGCGTTTCGGTAGCGTTCATGCCTGCGGCAGGTTCATCAAGCAATAATACCTTGGGGTTTGATGCAAGTGCCCTGCATATTTCAAGCTTCCTTTGAAGACCGTAGGGAAGAGAGTCCGCATTATCGTCTGCTACGTCTTCCATGTCAAATACACGCAGCAGCTCCCTAGCACGTATGTCTATGCCGTGTTCCTCACTTGCATACTCGTCAGAACGTATTATGCCGCTTAGCGGAGAGTAGCGCATTCTCGTGTGGAAAGCTACTTTTATGTTTTCAAGCACCGTCATAGACTTAAACAGGCGGATATTTTGGAAAGTTCTTGCTATGCCGTTATTTGTGATTTCATGCGTTGAGCGTCCTTTTATGGAATTGCCAAGCAGTATTATATCGCCCTGCGTAGGTTCATAAACGCCGGTTAGCAAATTGAACACTGTTGTTTTTCCTGCGCCGTTTGGGCCTATTAAGCCGACGATTTCATTATCTTTAAGGTTTATGTTTATATTTTCAGCCGCTACAAGCCCGCCAAATTGTATGCCGAGGTTTATGGTTTCAAGCACAGGCTGGTCTTCCCATACATCGTAGTGGGGTTTAAAAGGCAGCTTAGGCTTACGTTCCTTTCTCTTGAAAACCCTGTGGCATAGGGCTTCAAGCTCATCAACAGTAGCTGTTAAAGAGAATTCCTTAGTGCCCATAAGACCGGAGGGGCGGAAAATCATCATTAATACTAGCGTTAGGGAATATATTACCATGCGCCAAGCGGCAAAATCGCGGAGTAGTTCGGGCAGCGTTACAAGCACAGTTGCGGATATAATGGAGCCTGTTATAGAACCCATGCCCCCAAGCACTACCATAACCAGATATTCTATAGACTTGTTAAAATCAAAATATTTGGGTGTTAGCATACCTATCTGGTGTGCGTGAAGACCCCCCGCAATCCCCGCAAAGAATGCGGCGAAAGTAAAGGCAAGCAATTTATAATATGTGGTGGGTATGCCGGTGGCTTCGGCGGCGACTTCGTTTTCGCGTATAGATATAATAGCCCTGCCGTGTCGGCTTCTGCCGAGTGTGAATATACTTGTAACAACAATTACCATTATCCAGTATACTATGGCAAACTGTATCGCGGCAGACTCCTTAGGGTTTTCGGCAAGCGTGCGGGACATCCTCGGTATTCTCGTTAGCCCTGCAGGTCCGCCAGTTATTGTGAGGTTTTGTATTACAACCCTTATAATTTCGCCAAAACCAAGGGTGATTATAGCAAGATAGTCGCCTTTTAGCCTTAGAGCCGGCATACCTATCAAAAAGCCGAAAAGCGCAGCTATTAAACCGCCCGCCATTAGCGCTATTGTAAGTGATAAACCAAAGGGCATATCAGGCAGGGATTTAGTTATAATGCCTGCGGTATATGCTCCTACCGACATAAAACCTGCGTGTCCTAAGCAAAGCTGCCCTAAAAGCCCTGTAGTTAGGTTTAGGCTTACTGTCATTATTATTGCTATAAGCACGCTTATAAGCATACTAGAATAATAATTGTTTATTTTCCCGGCTGATATTAGGGCATAAGCAAATATAAAGGTTATAATAAGGGCAAAGCTGTTTATTGTATAGGACTTAGTTTTGTTTTTTGCCATATTATCACACCTTCTCTCTTACGCTTTTGCCAAGTAGACCTGAGGGCTTGAAAAGTAAGACGACTATCAATATACCGTATACCACCGCATCGCTAAGCTGGGAGGATATGTACGCCTTTGTAAAACTCTCCGCAATGCCAAGTAAAAAGCCGCCGAGCATGGCACCGGGTATTACCCCTATACCGCCAAGCACCGCGGCTATAAAGGCCTTTACGCCTGGGAGCGAACCCATAGTAGGCGAAACAGAAGGATAGGCGAGACAAAATAGTGCCGAACCAACCCCTGCCAAAGCACAGCCTATTGCAAATGTTAGGGTGATGGTATTATCAGTATTTATACCCATAAGGAGTGCCGCTTTTACATCTTCCGACACAGCGCGCATGGATTTTCCCGCCTTTGAAGCCGTTACAAAGGCTTGAAGCGCAAGCATTATGGCGATGGATACACCAAATGTAAGCACAGTCATAAAGCTAACCTGAATACCCCCTATGTTTAGAGGTTCCACGCTTAAGGGAACAGGATAGGGTTTTGGCGTAGGCGTAAAAACTAGCAGCGCTATATTTTGAAGCAGCATGCTAACACCTATTGCGGTTATGAGGGAAGATATTTTTGGTGAATTTCTAAGCGGTTTATAGGCGATTTTTTCAATTAATATTCCGAACAATGTGCATATAACAATAGAAATAAGTATTGCAGCTAAAGGCGAAAGCCCCAGCGTTCCTATGGCGACAACAACGGTATATGCGCCAACCATAAGTATATCACCATGGGCAAAATTTATCAGCCTGATAATTCCGTATACCATGGTGTAGCCAAGTGCAATAAGCGCATATATGCTCCCGACATGTACGCCGTTTATCAGTTGATTTATGAATAGTGACACGGTTTTCTCCTAGCAAAGCAACTATTAACCGGCGGAAATTCCACCAGTTAATAGTGTGCGTGTATTAATTAAACATTTTATTAATTTGATGCATAGTAGTATATATTTAAGGATCTACTCTCTCTAAGAATATCTTGTTTCCATCAGCATCGAAAGTGGTAAAGAACGCGCTCTTGATGGGGTCATTATGGTCGTCAAAGGTGATAACGCCTGTAACGCCTTCTACTTCTATATTCTTGACTGCATCAACAACTGCGGCAAAGTCGGTAGTGCCGGCGATTTTAATGGCTTCGGTTAATACTAAGGCAGTATCGTATGCAGTGGCAGAGAAAGCAACTGTGGGAGGTTCGCCATATTTTTCCTCGTAGCCTTTAAGGAATTGAAGGGCAACTTCGCCCGCCGCATCATAATTGTAGTGGTCGGAATATATTACATTTGTAAGTAGAGAAGTATCGGAAATGGAATCTGTAATGCTTGATATACCGTCAGCACCTATGAAGGGAACATTAAGCCCGATTTCGTCCGCCTGCTTTAATATATGTGCAGCGGGTGCGCCGTAATAAGGCAGGAATAAGGCTTCCGGATTTGCATTTTTTATGTTGGTGAGCTGAGCCTTAAAATCCACGTCTTCAAATGCGGCGGCTTCGGTAGCAATTATATTTAGACCGAGCTTACCACATTCGTCAACAAAGGTTTCATAAAGACCGGTTGAATAATCATCGCCTGTGTCATAAAGTGCAGCGACATTTTTATAATTTTTAGATTTCATATACCTTGCTATCATGACCGACTGGAAGGGGTCAATAAAGCAAGTGCGAAATACATTGGGTCTTCCTGTGGTAACTTCATATGCGGTTGAAGAAGGGGAAACCATGGGAATGCCATCTTCTACAGCTGCATCTGCAACGGCATTGGTAACGCCGGTAAGCACTGCACCAAGTATGGCAACGACTTCGTCATTTTCGACTAGGCGATAGTATGCCTGTTGCCCAACTGCGGGATCACCTTGGCTGTCTACCCATATTACTTCGACTTTTTTGCCGTTAATACCCCCTGCGTTATTTAGTTCCTCAATGTATAAGTCCGCACCGTTTTTCACTGCCAAACCGTAGGTGGCATTGGGGCCGGTAAGTACACCGATGCCACCTATCTTAATAACTTCCTCTGCGGGTACTAATAGTATAGTAGTGATCATGGCTAGACTGAGTAAGATTAGAAATAGTTTTTTCATCGGACATACCTCCTTTTATTTTACCAGAAACTTTTCCCAGTATTGGATTAGGATAAACAATTAATAGCAATAATGCAAGCTTTTATACGCACAAAGTTTGTTTTTATATTGTATTGTGAATGTTTTTTATATAGTCTATAAAATTTATTGTGTACCTTATTCTTAAGCTGAAAATGTTTCGCTCTGTACAGATACGCAACGAGTTTTGTCATACAGCCATTTTGCACTAAGGGCACATATAATCAGCAACATACCTGATACGGCTATAGCGCGGTATATACCCAAATTGTCTACCAGAAAGCCCACAGCTATTTTTCCGCAGGCTATGCCTATGCTGGATACAAGGGAAACAACCATCATAACCCGGCTTAGCAAGTGTTTGGGCGTCTGAGTACGGAAGAATACGGAACAGGTCATCTGCATAGGGATAGCGGCGGTTATTGTAATAGCGTCTAATATGCCAATTATTATAACCGATGTCATAACGCCAATGTATTTGTTTAGACCTAAAAATGCAAAGAGTGCAATAACAAGTATAGTAACAGCTATTATGGCAGAGTGCCGCCAATAAAGCTTATTGAAGGGAACTTTTTTTACCAGAGGTACGGCAATGAAAGGAACAAATAAGGATACGGTTGTAGTTAAGGTGTTGAACATACCGTAAACCTCGACAGACAGCTCAAATGCTTCCCTCAATAGGTAGGCGACAGCAACTGAAAATGTTGCGCTGAAGAATGCGTTAAATACAGGCAATATAAATATGAAACCTGTTAAAAATCTGTCCCCAAGTATGTATCTAATGCCGCTGGTTATCTCAATAAAAAAGTTGGTTTTTTCCTTTTTTTCCGGTATAGACAGCGCGTAGGGGGTGCGGATTGTTTTTTGCAAGAGAGAAGCCAGCAAATACATTATTGCTGCTACGCCGATGGCGGGTACTACGCCTAAATTTGCGTATATTAGAGCGCCAAGCATTGGAGATGTTACCCATACTATGCCATCGTCAACTTTAGACAATGAAGTAGCCTCGTTTATTTCTTCGGGCGCAACTATATCAGGGATTATGGCAGAAGAGGGACCCGCATAAAAAACCTCGGTTATTTCAAGCCCAATAACCAGCACATATACCGCAGCTATAGAAAGGCTTTGACCCTGCCCCAATAGGAAAAAGACAGCTAGAAATCCTGCGTTTATAAGCGTTAAAGCCATCATCATCTTCATTCTAGGGAAACGGTCGCCTGCTAAACCGCTAAACGGCATAAGTATAAGCCGAGGTACTACTACAATAGATAATATCACAGCAAACTGACCTGCGGAGCCTGTTATATCCAGTACATACAGTGCAAGTACAAATTGCAATATGTTGCTTGCAGCATCGGCAATAGCGGAAGCAAACCAGTAACGCACATAATTTTTGTTGCGCAAAAGCGAACGGATATTAAGCTTTTTATCTTGTTTCATCATCTCTCCTATATAAATAAGCACCGCTGGTAGCATAATCCGGCAACGCTTTTATGCTTGGGATTGCCGGAACATTATACGATGTACACCTGTTCATAAACAGCTTGTAAAATTGCATTACCAGTTGACAGAGTATCTGAATTGTTATTTATAGGCAGTGTAAACCCTGCTGTTTGGTTATGATTTTCTTTGGTACGAGGGTATTCACCCATTGCGCCGGAGAGCGGGCAACTAGTGCCCGCTGCTCTCCAGCGTTTTAGAGGAGGGTTAAAAAGCATCGTGTAATGCATGAGTATGGCGTATTAGAATGCTTCAGGGGCTATTGCCTTAGCGAGCTTGGTAATGAAATCTATGTTCTGTAAGCCTGGGAATGTGGCAATAACCGGCACTATAACATAATTGCCTTCTTTTACAGCTGTTACTTCGGATAATTCTTCTGTGCTGTTAAGGTAATCAATCTTGTTCTTAACATCATCATTTGTTTCTGTGAAGTATTCAGATATTGCTATTATATCGGGGTTACGGGCGATTATCTCTTCAATATTTACGCCGCCAAACTGCTTTTCTACATCCTTAAATATGTTTTCGCCTCCGGCAAGTTCTATCATATTATTAACAAGACCTATACCGCCTGCGATAATAAACATGTCTTCCCTTGTACTATCAAAGAGCATAACCTTCTTTTTTTCCTTGCCCTCAACTTTTTCTTGTACATCTTTTACGGTATTCTGCATTTCGGCTACTATTTCTTCAGCCCTTTCTTTGGCGTTGAATAAGGCGCCTAAGTTATGCACATCGTTGTAGGTGTTTTCTATAGTGCAGTTTGGCACATAGGAGCCTTCGTTCGCGTATATGTTTATGCCATTGTTGGTATAATCCTCAAGAGTGCCGAATATTTTAGCTGCATTAAAATAATATGCGTTCATAACAACCATGTCGGGCTTTATATTTAGCATGTTTTCAAGTGTTGGTATACCATCGTTTAGCGACTTGGGATAGGGTAAATCCTTTAGTGCGTCTTGATATTCGGGCAGTATGTCCTGTACATCATTATGCCCCTTAGCAATGCCTATTATGTTATCCGTTTTGCCAAGCGCTGCGAGTATTTCCGCCGAATTTATTGTAAGTATAACTACGCGCTCCGGTTCTTTTTCAAGAGTAACTTCTTGGTTGTAGTTGCTAACAGTAACGGGGTATGCGTCCTGAGCCGCAAGCACAGGTATGCTTAATAACATAATAAGCGCAGTGCATAGTATTAGTAGTCGTTTTGTTTTCATTAAATGGGTTCCTCCTTAGGTGTTTTTATATTTGCTTAACGGCATATTGCGCCGTAATTGCTTGATTAATTACAAAGTATTACCGTCCGTTTATTTATATGCCTAAACTTAGTGTTACTCACCTAATTGCATGGTTCTTAGCCTGCGGTAAAGGCTGTTGGGTTCCTTTATTAGGTCTTTAGGCGCTCCTGATTCCACAACCCTGCCATCGGTTAAACCCACAAGATGGTCTGCTTCCTCTATGGTACGCATACGGTGGGCAATCATAAGCACTGTTTTGCCGCGGATTAATTCGCTAAGACCTGCCTGTATTTTGCTTTCGTTTTCTACGTCAAGCGAAGCTGTCGCTTCATCAAGGAGCAATATAGGCGTATTTTTTAATAGGGCTCTGGCGATGGAAATCCTCTGTCTTTCGCCGCCGGAGAGGCGCGCGCCGTTTTCTCCAATCATGGTTTGATAGCCATCCGGTAGGCGCCTTACAAATTCATCACAATGGGATATGCGAGCTGCCTGCATAACCTCTTCATCGGTTGCGTTTTTCTTACCCAGCTTAATATTTTCGTATATGGTATCATCAAACAGTATTACATCTTGGAATACCATGGATAGGTGTGTCATAATGGTTTCAGGGTCTATTTCTTTAATGTCATGCCCGCCTATTTTTACAGTTCCTTTTGTGGGGTCGTAAAACCTTGCGGCAAGTTTAGCTGCCGTGCTCTTTCCGCAGCCTGAAGGACCGATTAATGCGGTAATTTCTCCTTGTTTAGCGGTAAAGCTTACATTTTGCAATACGGGGATATCATCTATATACTGGAAGCTGACATCATCAAACTCTATATCAAAGCTATCAAATTTAATATCGCTACGCCCTGTCATTTCTTTGCTTTTTTCAAGTTCAAGGGTTCTTTCAAGGGGAGCAGAGCCATAGTAAAGGTACGACATGTTATATACTACGGAGCCGACGGGGTCGTAAATTCGGGCGGCAACTACTAAGTACATAAGGTATTTAAGCAAGGATAAAGTGCCTTGTTCAAACAGCATGGTGCCGACTATTACTGCGGTAGCAAAACCAAGCTTCAATAAACTTTGCCCGCCGTTTACAAAAATAGACATGGCTATTTCAGAAACCTTATGCATATCTTCTTCCTCTTTTAAGAGGGCATTATATTCTTTTAAATACCTTTCAGTCTGGTTGTTGGCGTGGATATCCGCCATATGCTCGATGTTTTCCTGTGTTTGGTCTGATACACGGCGTTTTGTTTCAAAATGTACTTTTATATGCTTTTTTTGAAAACGAGCGCTAAGTAGTGTAATAATAATCACAACCGGAATAACCCAGCACACGGCAAGCCCCATGCGCCAATCCCAAATAATAATACCGACAGCTGTAACAAGACTGGAAATTACTGCCCCTATAAGCTGCGGAATGGCGTGGGATTGTAAGCTCTCTAAAGTGTTGATGTCTTCCATCATGGTGTTTGTTATATCGCTCAAATCCTTATTGCTGAAAAATGATAAGGGCAGTTTGCGTAATTTTTCTGCAAGGCGTATACGGCGCTCCTCGCTTTCTTCGTAGGTGGATACAAAAACCGCCGTGTACTGTTTGTAGTAAAAGAAACCGGATATTAGAAGGGATACAATTGTAATAATGGCATAGACAGCGTAGCGGAACACAACATCTTGCCCTGTTTGGGTATGCGGCAGTACATCTTTAATAAAGTGGTATACTAAAGACATAGGCAGCATAAGCGAAATGAAATAAAGTGCATTATATAGAGAACCTTTTGCCAAGCCTTGGGCGGACTTACGCCCCATTGCAAAGTGTTTTTGTAAAAAATTAATCATGATATTACTCCTTTTTTAATAAACCAACATCATTAAGTTAAACACGCCAAGTGGCTGCGGTATTGAAATCTTTCCACATGCTAGCATAGATGCCGCCTTGTTCAAGCAAAGCTTCATGGGTACCGGTTTCAACAATTTTGCCTGCTTCCATAACCATAATGCGGTCCGCATCAATTACGGAGCTTAGCCGGTGGGCAATCATAAGCGTTGTTTTATCCGCCATCAATCTACGGAAAGCGGCTTGAATAAGCCTTTCATTTTCAGGGTCGGTAAAGGCGGTAGCCTCGTCCAAAACCAATATAGGCGCGTCCTTTAGAAAGGCTCTAGCAAGCAGTAGCCGCTGTTCTTCTCCGCCGGATAAAAAGATCCCTTTACCGCCTACAACGGTGTGCAGCCCATCAGGCAACCTTTCTATAACATCTAGGCATTGCGCCTTACTGCATGCTTCAAGCACTTCTTTTTCGGTAGCATTTGGCTTGGGTTTTCTTATGTTTTCTAATACGGATTCCTTAAAAAGAGATTGATTTTGAAAGACAAAAGAAATCTGGCTCATAAGCGCTTCCCTGCTAAAATCTTTAACCGGAATCCCGCCAATAGTAATGCTGCCTTCCTGAGGGTGTAAAAACGCGGCAGCAAGGAGGCTAAGCTGCTTTTCCCGCCGCCGGATTCCCCGACCAGCGCAACAAACTTGCCTTGGGGTATGTCAAAGGTTACACTAGAAACCACATCCCTATCTGTATTTGGGTAATGGAAAGAAACATTTTGATAGCGCACTGTGTGTTCATCAGCTTCTTTGCGGTTTCCGTAGCTCATAGGCTCATGAATAAACAGGCTTTCTATGCGGTTTACTACTTCTGTTGCGTGCATAGTTCCTTGACCGATAGTTAAAATTTTTATTATTTGAGTTGCGCTGTAGCCGCTAAACAAAACATAGAAAACCAGATTGCATATTATTTCAATGGGGTTTGCGTTTTTATTTATCAAGATAATAGCAAGGGGAATAAGGAAATAAACCGCTGCCCTAACCATTATGTTAGCTAAAAGCATCCACTTTCTTGCCATGTATGTATATTCCAGTGAAAAAGTCGAGTAGTTTTTTATTGCCTCTCTAAATGCTCTAAAAGAGTGGATTGTCTGCTGAAATACTTTAACTACAGGAATGCCTCTGACATATTCTACTGCGGAAGCGTTCATTTGCTCTTGGGCATTCATATAGTTATGTACGCAATCTCGGTTTTTTCCAGAGTACATAGGAAAAATAAGGAATATCGCCGCAATTAAGGTAAACAGCGAAATTAGCCCCATGCGCCAATCATAGGTAAAGAAAACAATAAGCATAACTATGGGGTAAACTGCAACAGCGGCAAGATCCGGCGTGTTATGCGCTACCATGTTATGCGTTAAACCGGCGTTATCATCTATGGTTTTTCTTAATTTACCCGAAGCTTGTTCTTTGAAAAAACCCAAGGGCATCTGCATAAAGCGTTTCATAGAGTTGCTGCGTATACCGCTTTCAATACGGAAAGCCACTAGGTGGGATAAGGAAAGCGATATAAAGTAAAGCAAAATGCTTATTATAAAGAATAGCACTACCAGCCAAGCAAGGCGGATAATACAATCTATATCAGGGGTTTCCTGCAAGATATTATGTATTATTTTGTGTATATAAGCGTAGGGTACAACGCCTGCTACCGTGCTTAGGGCTGCTGCTAAAATTGAAACCCACATTAGCCAGCGCCATTTCCCGGCATAGCCCATTAGTATGTTCCAAGTTTCTTTTGATGATGTTCTGCTTTGCTCTTTTTGAGGAGCGTTTGATGTTTTTGTTGCTGTCATATTTATTCCCCTTCTTTCATAACGGGTTATTGCACCGTCATCGCTTCGTTTATTACAAGCTGCAAACGCCCGTTTTTAAGCTGCATTACATCGGCTTCTACGCCGAATACTTCAGCCATAAGCTTGGGCGTTAGCACTTCTTTTGGTGTGCCGTTTGCAACGACATGTCCACTTGATAGTACATAAAGCTCATCGCAAAATTGAGCTGCTAGGTTTAGATTATGGTAAACGCCAAGCACGGTAGTGTTGAGCCTGCGAATTAGCGCCATTATGCTCCACTGGTAATGCACATCAAGGTGGTTGGTGGGTTCATCAAGCACGAATATATCCGCCTGCTGCGCTAGGGAGCGGGCGATTAAAACCCGCTGCTTTTCACCGCCGGAAAGGGTGTTGAAGGAGCGGTAGCGGTATGCTTCCATGCCTATTGCATTAAGGGCTTCATCTGCAAACTGCATATCATCTTTAGTATAGCTTTCAAAGCTGCGGCGGTAAGGGGCGCGTCCAAGCAGTACCATTTTTTCTACAGTGAAATCAAAATCGCTTGAGTTTTCTTGCCTTACCACTGTAAGCTTACGGGCGGACTGTTTGTGTGTATAGCTTTCTATATCCCTGCCATCTATAAATACCTTTTTGTATTCAGAAGGCAGCGCCCTATAAATATGCTTTAACAGGGTTGTTTTGCCGCTGCCGTTAGGACCGATAATACCCACCATTTTTCTATCTTCAACATTAATAGATATACCTTTAAGGATATCGAAACCGTCAATTGAATAATTAAGTTGCTTTGTTTCAAGGCGCAGCTGCATATTATCCCCTTCCTTTGCTTTTTCGTAAAAGCCATACAAAATAGGGTCCGCCGCATAGGGCAGTTAATATGCCTATGGGAAGCTCGTTTGGCGCTAGAATAATACGAGCCAGTATATCCATGCACACCAAAAATATACCTCCCACTAGGAAGGATAGAGGAAAAACCCGTCTGTGCTCCGTGCCGGTAATAAAGCGCACCATATGCGGCACCATAAAGCCTACTAAACCTATAATACCGCAGCTTGCAACTGAAACGCCGCACATCATTGCTACTACAATAAAGGCAAGGCGTTTTAAGTGCCTTGTATTAACCCCAAGGCTTATGGCTGTTTCATCTCCAAGCGCCATAAGGTCAAACGAGCGAGCGTTGAATAAAAAGAAAGCCGTGCCAAGAAGTGAACTTAGTATGGGAATCCATACATCCGCCCAGCGAGAGCCGCCGAGTGAGCCCATCATCCAGCTGACAACGGCATTGGAGCTGGAAATGTTTTTTGCGTTATATATACCATACTGACCAACGGCATTTAGTGTGATGGATACCGCAAGACCGGATAGCACCAAGCGCGCAGGAGAAGAGGTGTTTGAAAAGCCGCCTACTGCAAACACCATAAGCAGTGCAAACAGCGCGCCGCCAAATGCCATAAGCGGAAGGAACCATTTAGTATTAAGCAGCGTGCCGCCTATCATAAAGCCGATGCTTACAAAGGCGAGGGCGCCGCTTGATATACCCAACACATATGGGTCGGCCATTACATTTTTGGTAACGGACTGCATTGCAGCGCCGGCAACAGCCAGACCGCCGCCTGCTGCAAGTGCAAGCAAGGCTCTTGGAAAGCGCAGGTTCCATACTATATATATATCCGATGGCGTAACGATTTCGGATACTATGCCGAACAATTCCTGTTTTAATACGAGTATTACCTTTTCAATCGGCACTGTTGAAGAACCGAAAGCACAGGCTATGAATATGCTGAAAACATATAAAAACGGCAATATAATAAAAGAGGCTATATATCTGCGCTTCTTTACTGCCGCCATATCTATTTTATCTATATCGCCATATATGTTAGGTGTGGCAACCCTATTTTTAATCATTAATTACACTCCTACAAAACCAATAAGTTAGGCAATGCTAACCAACGCGAATGATATCATTATGTGTACAGCCTGTCAAGGCTTTTTCTGCATTAAATTAATGGTTGCAGGGTGTACAAAATTAGTTTATATATTGTATTGTAAATGTTTTTGTTTATAGCCTATAAAATTCATATGGCACATTGTGTCTATTAAGAGCGTATTGGCTGTTTTTAATGCACTCTATAGAGGCGTTTAATTCCCGTCTTTCGAATAATTCTTTTATGCCAAGTTCGTCTATTTGTTTTGCGAAATTGTCTACCAGATTATCCCTGTCGAGCGTGTCAAGCGGAAGCCTAACCAGTTTTGCATATATTATGCTCAAGCGTTCTCTTTTTATTCTGGTTAAATGTTTTTCATCGCGTGTGTTATTTATTGCAAGTTTCAAATGTATATCAGCCTTGCTAAGTGTATATTCATCTAAATAGGGGGAGTTTGGCATGTCAAATATTCCCATATGGTGTTTTTGGGCGGTGCTTTCAAGCGTTTTAAGGCAGGAAAGTATATGCTCTTTTGCTGGCATGCCGTAGTAATGCTCTACAAATTCTTCTATTAATGAGCATTCGTCTTCTTCCGTATCCCAAAGCAGTTTGCTTAAAAGATATATTCGAAGATTCGCAAATGCGCTTGTTTTGCCCGGGGAGTAGTTGCCCTGCATAAGCATACCCTCAACCCCGTATTTTTTGTACAGTTTCAGGTTATGCTTCTGTACGCTTAAATTAGGGAAGGGTTGCAAGTAGTTGCTGTAATTTGTAGTATAGTCCCATATATGAAGGTG
>JGI24709J26583_10000210_pt1 | contig 47277 bp, 45 predicted proteins | sample BioPla2DNA1_FD_26583 | JGI IMG/M metagenome (IMG submission 26583) | reverse complement strand
CCGTGTATAAGGTGGGCAGCGGCGGAGAGGTTTGCCCTTAAATCTTCCTTTTCGTTAATCATATTGATAACATATTGCCTACCCTTATAGCCATATTTGCGTATAAGTTCATCCACCGCCTTATCTTCGCCAAAGCGCTTAATACCAGGGGCAAGCACTATAAGCTTTCCGCCATCAGCTATCGCTTTTCTTGTTCTATACACTGCCTTATTGCCAAGCCATGTAGATTGAAACTCCTGCTCATCTAGCAGCACTACCGCGGTTTCTATGGGGCTATCTAGCTTTATTACATTCTTTTCTTGGGCAAGCTTTACAGCTTCTTCAAAAAAATATCTATCCCGCCCTATAAATAGACCATGTGTGCGTATATCTCCCAAGGGAGCATCAGTAACGGTTAATATGTATTGAAGTGGTAAGCCAGTTATGAAATTATCCTGCGCATAGTCAAACACTGCGCGCACTGCGGTTTTATCCTTGCCCATAATATCTTCAATTCCGCAGAATGCTCCTAGCATATGGGAAGAATTAATCATCCCCGCTCCCCCGCAGCCGACAAACAGATTCTTACTCTGGTTAGCCATGCCAACCACCTCATGCGGCACTACCTGACCGACTGAGATTATTAAATCATAGCTTTTGTCAAGTATGCGCTCATTAAGTTCAACAGGTATGGGAGAATCCATTATACCGCCGGATAGCTCACTTACGTATTCCCCCGGCACTTCGCCAAGACGCACTATATCGTGCCGCCAATCGTGCACAAGCATAGCGCTATAGGGCACTCCCTTATACATGATGTTCCATTCCTCTTCACTCATGGGTACATGTGTACCCAGCGCAGGAAGTACGTCAACCTTGGTTTCAGGGGAAAGCTCCCTATAAATTACGCTTGTAATAAGACCGGAATTTGAGTGAAGACGTGTAAAATCAGGCGGTATTAATAGAAGTTTTTTAATTTTGCCCTTTATAGGCTCCAGAGCCTCTTTAATTATCCTGCTTACCGTTTCATCGCCAAATCCATCAGGATTGCTTGAAATGTAAGTGCCTTCTATGAGTTTACGCATTGTATACACCGGACTTGGTGTCGCCACCTTCGCCCGTCCAATTGGTGTGGAAAAATTCGCCTGCGGGCTTATCGGTACGCTCATAGGTATGAGCGCCGAAATAATCTCTCTGCGCCTGTATCATGTTGGCGCCGCTGTTTGCAGTTCTTAAACCGTCAAAATAGCTAAGCGCGCTAGACATAGCAGGCACAGCAACACCTTCTTCTATGGCAAGGGAACATACCTTGCGAAGAGAGGGTATGGCTTCTTTCATATTTTCGGCAAAATAGGGAGCAAAAAGCAAATTCTCAAGTGCGGGATTGTCTATGAAAGCTTCGTATATTTTACCTAAGAATGCGCTTCTTATTATGCATCCGCCTCTCCACATGAGCGCAATGCCGCCGAAGTTCAGGTTCCAGCCATAGGTTTTTGCAGCGGTTGCAAGCAGCACATAACCTTGCGCGTATGATATTACCTTTGCAGCATATAGCGCATTTTCTATATTTGCAATAAATTCTTCAGCATTTTCAGGCGCATTGGGTGAATTTTTGCCTAGAATACCTTCGGCTCTTATACGCGCTCCCTTATCGTGGGATAAGCACCTTGCAAACACGGCTTCACCTATAAGCGTTAGAGGTATACCCTCTTCAAGAGCTGCGATAGCCGTCCATTTGCCGGTGCCTTTTTGCCCTGCGGTATCCATTATATAATCTATGGCGTATTTGTTTTCCTCGTCCTTATAGGCGAGTATGTCTGCGGTAATCTCTATAAGGTAGCTGTCTAGCTTACCCTTGTTCCATTTTGAGAATATTTCCGCCATTTCGTCGTTGGATAGTTTAAGCATGTCCCGCATTAACAGGTAGGCTTCAGCTATAAGCTGCATATCGCCATATTCTATGCCGTTGTGCACCATTTTAACATAATGGCCCGCTCCGCCTTCGCCAACCCAGTCGCAGCAGGGTTTTCCATCAACCTTTGCGGCTATTGACTGGAAAATGGGCTTTACATATTGCCAAGCCTCAGGAGAGCCGCCGGGCATTATACTGGGGCCCTTAAGCGCGCCTTCCTCGCCGCCTGATACACCCGTACCTATAAAGAGCAGCCCCTTGCTTTCAAGGTACTTAACGCGCCTTTCAGTATCCGGGAAATGGCTGTTGCCGCCGTCGATAATGATATCTCCTTCATCAAGCAGGGGTATAAGCATTTCGATGAAATCATCAACGGGTTTACCCGCTTTTACCATAAGCATTACCCTACGGGGTTTTTCAAGAGTTTCTACAAGTTCCTCAAGGCTCCTAGTGCCTATTATATTTTTGCCTTTAGCGCGCCCTTCAACAAAGGCATCCACCTTTGATACTGTGCGATTGAACACTGCAACGGTAAAACCCTTGCTTTCCATGTTCATTACTAGGTTTTCACCCATTACCGCAAGACCGATTAGACCAATATCCGCTTTTTTCATATTTCCTCCTATTATCTTACAACTCTGGCGTTGCCCTGCCAAACATTCCAAACCTGCTCTTCGCTAATGGGCGTAGCAAAGTCCTCCATCATGGTAACCGCCATGGCGCCTGTCGCCCATGCGAACTGTAGGCATTTTTCAGCAGGGAAGCCTTTAAGTGTTGAATACAGCAGCCCGCCTACAAAGCCATCCCCACCGCCAATGCGATCCAACACCTGAATAGGACGCGGCAGCACCTTATGCCAAGCTGAATCCTTATAAAGTATTGCTCCCCATAGATGGTCATTTGCGCTTAGCACTTCACGCAGCGTGGTTGCAAAGGTACTTACATTCGGGAATTCTTCTCTTGCGCGCTCTATCATCGCTTTAAATTGGGATATTTCAGCTTCTATATCCTCTCCGCCGGCTTCCGGTCCTTCAATACCAAGTGCAAGCTGATAATCTTCCTCATTGCCTATAAGTATATCGGTAACGCCCGCTATACGCCTGAATGTGTTTAAAAGCTCTTTTTCCCTATCTTTCCAGAATGAAGCGCGGTGATTAAGGTCAAAGCTTATAATGGTACCTGAAGCTTTCGCCTTTTCAGCAAGCTCAAGGCAGAAAGCAGCGGTTTCTTTAGATAGGGCTACGAACAGACCTGAGAAGTGCATCATGCGCACGCCTTCTTTATTGAAAAGTTTATCCAAATCGAAATACTTTGCCGACAGTTCTCTACCAACTTCTCCCGCCCTGTCGTTAAGCACGCGAGGAGCGCGCATTCCAAAGCCGGAATCGGCTATGTTAAACTGATGCCTTAGCCCCCAAGGACCCCCTTGGTCAAACTCCGGTCCTTCGTATGCTATGTTACGGCGGCGCAGATCACCCTTTATAAATTCTGCAATAGGGCTATCCTTTACAAATGCTGTAAGAACCCTTGTTTTGAGCCCAAGAGAGGCGGAAATATTAAGCACATTGCTCTCTGCGCTGGTTGAATGCATTTCGTAGAAATTGCCTATACCCACAGGCTGACGGTTTATAGGGGTAATCCTAACCCCCATGCTTGTTGCAGTAATTAAATCTAACATTTTACACCCCCGAATAACTTGTATATCCACCATCTACCGGTATAACAACTCCGGTAATAAAACCCGAAGCTTCTTTAGATACCAGATAGAGTAGAGTTCCGATTAATTCTTCCGGCTCACCAAAGCGCCCTATGGGAGTTGCCGCAAGTATTTTCCCCGTACGAGCTGTAGGCGTGCCATCTTCATTAAATAGTAGTGATTGGTTTTGAGCTGTTACGAAAAAACCCGGAGCGATTGCATTTACACGCACACCCGTCTTTGCAAAATAAGTTGCTAGCCACTGTGTGAAATTACTCACCGCTGCTTTAGCCGCGCTATATGTACCAACCTTTGTAAGCGGTAAATAAGCACCCATACTGGATATGTTAATAATACAACCTTCCTCCTGTTTTAGAAGCTCCTCCGCAAAAACCTGAGTTGGAAGAAGAGTACCTAAAAAGTTAAGATCAAACACCTGCTGAACGCCCTTTGGATCAAGGTGGAAAAAGTCCTGTAAACCCTTAGCTTCCTTAGAATACTGCTCATCATCTGTGGTTGCAACAGGGTTGTTTCCACCGGCGCAGTTGATAAGTATATCTATCCTGCCCCAAAGCTTTAGTATATCTTCTTTTGCGGTTTTAAGCGATTCTATATCCACCACATCAACCACAAATCCTGCACCTTTGCCATTAAGCTCATCGGCCAGCTTACCGCTCTTTTCCTTTGAGCGACCAAGCACGGCAACATTCGCCCCGCAGGCTGCAAGCGCTTTGCAAAAATCCGATCCAAGCACACCGCTGCCTCCGGTTACAACAGCAACTTTTCCACTCAGATCAACTTCAAATGGTAGTTTCATTTTTTCCTCCTATCACAAAAAATTATTTTAGATACATATCCGCAAAATCAAGTATGCGGTTCCAATCTTCATAATTAGGTCATGCTCGCCTGTACTGTATTATAAGGCAAGCTCTCAATCTTTAGGCTCTATTTTCCATTAAGGTATGTTTTCCTTGTAAGTTTACCATTTATATTTATTTCTATCAACTCCTTAACTGTTTAAATAGTAATTCCACCTAAAAACACCTAGGATAGCACATTCAAACGATAGCTGGATTTTTTACAATGTAAATTGTTATTATTGCTTTTTATATTGTAAAAGTTGCTGTATAATGCATTGACAGATACATAAGGCGGTAATATAATCGCTCGGAGGAGGGGATTGTTATCAAAAGTAGAATGTTTTTTAGCAAGCGAATAATCGCATTTGCCATTGTGATGATTATAATGCTTGGAATATTTGAGGTGTTAGGCGCAGAGAGGCATATAAACCATTTTTCTTGCGGCAGCGAAGATGTAGCGAAAATCGCAATAACAATAGATGATTGGTATAGCAGAGAGCTATTGCCTGAGTTTTTAGATACTGCAAATGAATATAACTGCAAGCTTACTTTTTACCCTGTGGGAGTAAACCTACTGCCTGAGGATAGGGAGCTATGGCTTAGAGTGATAGATGAGGGACATGAGATAGGCAACCACAGCAACACGCATATAAACCTTGAAAAAGCCAGCAGGGATAGGATTATACGCCAGCTTGAGAAAATGGAAAAACGCCTTGTGGAATGCATTGGACAGGATTACGAGCTAAATACTGTTCGTTTTCCATTCGGCGCAGGCAGACACAAAGGGACAAAATCCTCATTTGCAAAAGCTATAAAAGATGCGGGCTATATACACGCGATATTCTGGAATGTAGATACTACAGATGCTGATGAAATACTGCGTAAAACCAAAAACGGCAGCATAATACTTCTTCACTCAAACAACAAAGACTTAAGGGCGTTCAAAAAAATACTACCTGTATTTCAGGAAAGAGGGCTTGAGATGGTAACTGTAAGCGAATTGCTTGGGCTTACTAAAACTTCTCCCCTGCCGCCTAATGATTGATGTTTTTCCTGTATAGATTTTAAAAACCTCTTTTAATTATTCTACCATTGTGCAGCTTGCATGTTATGTTCTATGTGGGCTGTTTTTTGTTTTCTATATCCATTAAAAGAATGCCTGAAATAGCAATGATTAGTGAATTTAATAGTTTTTGCAAAATCATTCCAAAGCCTTTGAATAATCAAATAAATTGTTCCTTATACTCATCATAAAAGCTTTCAGGCACTAAAAAACCGCTATCCGGCTTACATGTATATATGAGCTGTTTTTTGTAAATAGGATGTTCAAATGATAAATACCATGCATGTAGCATTAGCCGACTTATCTTTGGGGCTTTTTTAAAGCCGTACACATCATCGCCAAGCACAGGGTGGTGTATATGCGCCATATGCACCCTTATCTGGTGCGTTCTGCCTGTAATTATCTGTATTTCAAGCGCTGTTTTTACACCGTATTCTTTTATAACACGCCAGTTGGTTATAGCTTCTCTTCCACTATCTATTACCGCCATCTTTTTTCTATCCCTTAAGCTCCTAGCTATTGGAACATCTATAGTGTCTGAAAGCTCGGAAAACCCACCATGCACAAGCGCTATATAGCGCTTGTCAACCAATCTTTGCTTAAACATATTAGATAGCGATATATGCGTTTTATTCTCCTTTGCTATAACCATAATACCGCTAGTTTCCTTATCTAGGCGGTGTACTATGCCCTGCCTATCATCACCTGCTACATCGGATAGTTTCGGAAAACGATTAAGCAATACATTCACAAGCGTAGCTTCACTTGTACTATCCGATGGATGGCATATAAGCCCTGCGGGCTTTTCTATTAGTGCAAGGTATTCATCTTCGTATATTACATTTATAGGAATATCCACAGGCAATATTTGCTTTGGCTGCTCCTTAGGAATTAAAACTTTAATTATATCTCCTGCGGAGGTTTTGTACGAAGGTTTGTACTCCTTCTTTCCGCCTACCGATACACTACCTGAAACTATAAGCTTTGCAGCTTGAGAGCGGCTTAATTTTTCGTCAGTTATTTCTTTATCCAGCCTATCGCCTTTTGCTATTACGTGCTTTTCCATTTTCCCTTTTCTAAATTAAGCAAAATATATATGCAGCTCATTGCTGCACCTATGGTTATTAAGCTATCCGCAATATTAAATACTGCAAAATCTACAAACAGAGGACATATAAAATCTACCACATAGCCATGCACAAGCCTATCTATTAGATTACCTATAGAGCCAGCAAGCATAAGTATTATACCATATGCAAGCATATTGTTTTCGTTGCTATATCTAATAAACACAAAAATCAGAAAAGCAGTTAATATTACAGCAAATACTGTTACATATGCTGGATTATTGCTGAACATACTAAAAGCCATGCCGTAATTCTTATGCCCTTCAAGCTTTAATATTGATGGAATAAGCACTATATCAGCATCGTAAAAACATGCTTTTGTTATTAAGTCTAACGATAATAATATATGTATAAGTAAAGCTTTTATGCGCATGTAGCTACTATAGAATTTTATGAATACTTTTCTTAATATATTCATCTATAGCTTTGGCTGCATCCTTGCCTGCACCCATAGCAAGTATTACTGTTGCAGAACCTGTTACGGCATCGCCCCCTGCAAATACGCCCTCTCTTGATGTTGCGCCGCTGCCTTCTTCCGCAATTATTCCGCCCCATTTTTCAGCTTTTAGCCCCTCAGTTGTACGCACTATAAGAGGATTTGGACTGGTACCAAGCGCGGGTATAAACATATCTGCCTTAATAACCGTTTCGCTGCCTTCTATAGGTACAGGTCTGCCTCTGCCGGAGGAATCCACATCTTCAAGCCGCATTTTAACACATTCAACCCCACTTACCCAGCCGTTTTCATCACCGATTACCCTTACAGGGTTATGGAGGAAATAAAACTTTATGCCTTCTTCCTCTGCATGGTGCACTTCTTCCAGCCTTGCGGGCAACTCCTTTCGGCTGCGCCTGTATATTATTGCAACCTCGCTACCCATGCGCCTTGCGCAGCGCGCTGCGTCCATTGCCACGTTGCCGCCGCCTACCACGCAAACACGCTCGCCCCGAAGTACAGGAGTATGGCTGTCTTCCTTATATGCCTGCATTAGATTTATACGTGTTAAGTATTCGTTTGCGCTAAGCACTCCGTTTAAATTTTCGCCCGGTATACCCATGAACTTTGGACAGCCGGCACCGGATGCTATATAAACAGCCTTAAAGCCCTGAGAAAACAAATCGTCAACTGTGAAAGTACGACCTATAACTATGTTTAATTCAATTTTTACCCCCATGCTGATTAGGGACTCTATTTCCCTATGTACAATGTCATTTGGGAGCCTAAATTCGGGTATGCCGTATACAAGCACACCGCCCGCCTCATGCAGGGCTTCAAACACGCTTACATCATAGCCCATTTTGCGAAGTTCCCCCGCACAGGTAAGCCCGCTGGGACCTGAGCCTACAACTGCCACCTTATGACCATTTTCCACGATATTATAAACGGCTTCATCACCATACTGCATGTTCCAGTCTGCTACAAAACGCTCAAGTCTGCCGATTGCTACGCTCTCGCCTTTTATACCCCTTATACAATGCTTTTCACACTGAGTTTCCTGCGGACATACCCTACCGCACACAGCAGGCAGTGCGCTATCTTTACTGATAATGTTGAAAGCTTCAGCAAAATTACTGTTTTTTATCTGATTTATAAATGCAGGAATATCTATCCCCACAGGGCAGCCCGATACACAAGGCTTGTTCTTGCAGCTTATGCAGCGCTTCGCCTCTTCTATTGCCATATCCTCAGTGTAGCCAAGCTCTACCTCGCTAAAATTATGTATGCGAACGTCCGGCGCTTGTGATGGCATAGGCATTTTATTAAGTACTGATTTGTTCATATCATATCTCCTTTTTGTAGAGATTGCAGGCAAATTCGCGGCTTTTTATTTCGCTTTCCCTGAACATCTTTGAGCGGCTTATGGCTTCGTCAAAATCAACCTGATGACCGTCAAAATCAGGACCGTCTATGCATGCAAAGCGTATTTTTCCGCCTACGGTGAGTCTGCAACCGCCGCACATGCCCGTACCGTCTACCATTATAGAGTTCATAGAAACGGTGGTGGGTATATTATGTTCTTTCGTAAGCAAGCTTACGAATTTCATCATGGGCAGGGGTCCTATGGCAAATACCCTATCGTATGTTTTGCCGGAGAGTATATTATCCTCAAGCCCGTTTGTAACAAAACCTTTAACTCCGTAGCTTCCGTCATCTGTAAGTACATATAGATTATCCGAAATACTGCGGAACTCGTCCTCTAATATTATAAGCTCTTTATTCCTAAAGCCTATAATGCTGTCTACCTTTGTGCCCTGCTTATAAAGCGCTTCAGCTATTGGAAGGGCAATCGCAGTACCTACACCGCCGCCCACAACACAGGCGTAGTTTATGCCCTCTATTTCGGTAGGGTTGCCAAGAGGCCCCACTAGTGCATTTAGGCTATCGCCAACAGATAGGCTATCAAGCTCAAGCGTGCCTCCACCTACTATCTGGTATATTATATCTATGCTGCCTGTATTTGTATCCGCACGGGCTATGGTAAATGGAATCCTTGCGGAATTTTCACACGAACGCAGTATTACAAACTGTCCCGCCTTAGCCTTTTGAGCGATATAAGGTGCCTGTACACTTATACGCGCAACGGTATTGTTTAAATATTCCTTACTAAGTATTTTATACATATTTCACCTCTTTAATTTATTGTTCCAGCAGCTGGCACAAAGGGAAGGGCACAGCCTTCGCCCAGCACATAGGGACTTAGTGTAAAAGGAGTGTCATTTTGAACGACGGCTAGTATACGATTTGCTTCCTCAGCATTTGCTAAAACAGGCTGGTAGTTATTTACAAGTCCGCCTGCACTAGATGGGTGTATGGGTATTAGCCATATTCTATGCCCTGTATAATTGCCAACAGCATCAAAATAAAAGCTTGTCCTAGCCAAAAGCGCATCACCAGCATGCTCCTTTATTCTATCATTCCCGCCGAATGATAGGTTGCCAAGCGAATACACTATACTGGTTGAGCCTTTTATATTAACGCCCTGAACCACATGGGGGTGATGCCCTATTACCACGCTCACCCCTTCTTTTATGAGCCAATCCGCCATCTTCTCTTGGTTACTGTCGTGGCGGAGGGAATACTCCGTTCCTCCGTGTATTATACCCACAATCGCTTTTGCGCCCTTGGATTTAAGCTCATCAATAGTACCACGCACAAACGAGGGTTGCCGTCTCCAATCCCCTATATATACACCCACAAAGCCTATCTTTGCGCCGTTTTTCTGGTACAAATATCCTTTATTAGTATATCTGCAGTTTACAAACCATTCAACACCGAAATTGTCAAGCGCAGCTGTGGTAGCTTCAAAACCATGTCTATCATAATCCATACTGTGGTTGTTGCCTAGGGTTACAGCTTCTATACTTGCAAGAGGAAGTATCTGTGCATAAGTGCTGGGAGCACGGAAATTATATGTCTTTTTAAGCTTGCCGCGCTTTGAATCGTGAAACACTCCCTCTAGATTTACCATAGTAATGTCATCACTCTCAAATATAGGTTTTAAATTTACAAAAGGATATTCAAAGCCATACTTTTCTATATACTGAATAAAAGAGTATTCCTTTTCCCAGTATTTATCCTCACTGCCAAGTGTACAATCACCACCGAATGTTATTATTATTTCAGTTTCCTCAGCGCTTACATTTACAGCTAAAAATATTAACACTAAAAATATAACAAGTGTTTTTTGTATGAACTTAATCATGGCGTAATGCCCTTGCGCGTAGGCTTAATAACCGTCTGTATATTTAAACCGTGCGGAAGAAACATGCTGTTAAGGCTTGCAAATGCACGCTCGTATATCTTTACAAGTTCACTAAGCTCGCTAATATAAACCGCACCATAGGGAAGGTCAAGCAGGCGCTGCCACATAAAACGGCTTGCAGACAGCTGCGGGAATAAAATATTCTCTAGACTTTCATCACCGCTGAAGCTATCCACAACCTCTATAAGGCAGTTTAGTATAAAGCCCATATGTACTTCCCATAAAAGAGAGGGTATTTCTTCCTCTCGCCAATATGCCTTTTCTTCATCTTTTAGAGTCGTTAGCAACTCTATAAGCTCTTCAAAGAAAAGTTTTTTACCCTCAAGCTTTACAACATGGAAAATATCGGCAAATTCTTTTTTTATTATGAGCGACATTAGCACTGAAAGGAATTCCGTTTCTTGCATTTGAAATGGCGATGCGTGGTACAATAATCCATTTAGTTTGGCGATATTATCAGCATAATTTTGAGCCTTATAGCGCTCAAAGCTGCGCCTCACCCTGTCATTGGCAATTTCCTCCAGCACATGGGGTTTACCTGTGAAATGGTGGTAGAAACTGCCCTTTGTGCAGCCCAGCTCAGCCAGTATCATATCTATAGTAGTGTTGTCATAGCCGTGCATACAGAAAAGCCTCTCGGCGCTTGAGAGTATCTGTTGTCTTTTAATCTCGCCCTTTGTAAGTTGCTTTTTCATCGGTTATACTCAATCTCCTGCTGTATTGGTCGATAGTTGGAAGTACAGAGCGTTTCACGTCTGTATTCCTGCCCATTTCTAAGATACACGCGGTATGTGTCCACCACGTAGCCTGTCCTCGCCTTTTTTGTCTGCCTTATAGTACCTGGAGCGAGGAGAGTGTTTAGCACGTACTTAGGTTCCTCCGGCGGCTTATTGGTACTTATTAGCTTGGTTTCAAGACGTATACTCTCCCCCGCACCTGACTGCATACCGTATATTTCAACTGTAACCTTGCGGCTTTTGTAAGAAGCCACTATAAACACCGGGGTTGATTTGTCATTCCTAAAAACAAAATCAAGGTTAGGCCAGTTTACGGTTGCATCAAGACCTTTATCTATATAATTTGAAGGCCATGGATGCGGGCTTCTGTCTATGATTGTCATTCCGGAGATTGCCGCCGCATTAAATAGTGTTGATGAAACCTGACATACTCCGCCGCCAGTTTCATCAAGGCTGACCCCGCCTGCAATTGCAGTGGCGGGCATATAGCCTTTTTCTTGAGTTCTTTCACCCGTTGCCTTGTTAAATGAAAAGCTCTCCCCCGGCATAATGCAGGTGCCGTTTATTGCCTTTGCCGCAAGGGATATGTTTACATTGCGGTTATTATCATTAGTCGTCTTGGTGCTGAACTCAGACAGCTTAGAAAAACCGTTTTGCAGCTCAACACTTGTAACCTGCGGCATTACAGGCCTTGAAGAAAGGTTAATTTGCGCGTTGTAATCTCCCTTTTGTAGATTACTAAGTATCTCTTGGTACAGTTCATCGGTGTTAAGCTCAGCGCCCTTTACATCCTTAGTTACGGTAAACTGCTTTGTGTTATAATCAAACGAAGATATTACAGCATTTACAGCCTGCCTGTTTACTTGGGATGAAATCTCATCGCTGATGCGCCTTATGTCTGCCATATTATAGGATACTTCAGTGTTTAAGTAGGCATTATCTCTTATGGTCTGCTGGGTGTGCAAAAAGCGCGTTTCAAAAGGAGTATCACCGTTCTCTTTATTCCATACAAAGCCGCATCTACCTATACAATAAGCTTTTTCTACAACGCTTTCAAGGTTGGTTTTGAAAGGTATTTCGCTATCTGTAATTAGCCACGTTTTGCCGTCTATATTGACGCTCATATTCATATTGTTTGCCCTTGTATGAGCGTTTCCTTTAAGGGCATTTATAGCGCTTTGCTTATTCAGCCCGCCTACATACACTCCGTCAATAAATACGCCGTCAAATATGGTGTCCCGCTGCATCCACGCAAGTTTTTTTTCGAAGGAATCCTGATAACTATACGCCTTATATACAGAATATAACATAAAAATAATAGCAACAAAGCTTATAAGTGCTACAATCCACCATACGCCGCTTGAAAGTTTTTGAGTGTTTTTGTTTTTTTGATGCACAGGAGCGCCTAAGTTGTTATAGGGTTGCTCGTCAAAATAAGGGTCATAAATAGGGTTATAATCGTCCGAAGGGGTAAATGAATACTCCTCTCCGACATTTTCATAGGTAGAGGCAGGTTCTTCGTCCAAAAAAAAGGGAGCATTACCTTCCACATAGCGTGCGTTTCTAGGTTTATTATTGTCATGCACGGTTTAACCTCCACCAAAACGGGTATAATATTATTGTAGGTTTGAAAGGATGCTTTGTCAAGCTAATAAAAGCTTGACAAGTAAGTAAACTAACAGTATCCTGAAAGCAGTAACCAATGAGGAGGAATACTAATGAAGTTTTACAAATGCGATTTATGCGGCAATATAATCGCCTTCGTTGAAGATAAGGGCAAACCGGTTGTATGCTGCGGAGAAAAAATGAAAGAAATCATACCTGGCACAGTAGATGCTTCGCACGAAAAACACGTACCCGTGTATGAAGTAAATGGCAATGTAGTTACAGTTAAGATAGGCAGCGAAGCTCATCCCATGATTGAAGCACACTATATCCCTTGGGTAGCGCTTGAGAGCAAGTTTGGCAACCAACGCAAAACGCTAAACCCGGGTAACGCACCTGAAGTAAGCTTTGCCCTTGTTGAGGGTGATGAAGTAAAGGCAGTGTACGCTTACTGTAACCTGCACGGCCTTTGGAAATCTTAAGAGGAGTAATAATATGGCAGATTATCTAAAGTATGTATGTGATGTATGTGGTTACATATACGATGAAGCAGATGGCGACCCTGATAACGGAGTAGCTGCCGGCACTAAGTTTGAAGACCTTCCCGAAGATTGGGTATGTCCTCTCTGCGGTGTCGGTAAAGACGCTTTTTTTCTACAGGACTAAAATATAACATTTTTCTAAAACCTCTTGCCCCCGGCAGGAGGTTTTCTTGCAGTGCTTATATTTTGATGATATAATTTCACTCACTCACCATAGGAGGTATACATGGATAAGTGGGATCACCGCTTTATGCAAATGGCTCATCTTGTTGCGACATGGTCGAGCTGTTACCGCAAAGGACGGAATATAGGAGCAGTAATCGTAAAAAACAAGCGTGTAATGACTACCGGTTACAACGGCGCTCCGGCAGGCATAGAAACCTGCAAACAGAAAGGGCGCTGCCTTCGTGATGAGCTAAAAATACCATCCGGCACCCGCCAAGAGCTGTGCTATGCCATACACGCTGAGCAGAATGCCATAATACAGGCAGCGAAACTGGGCATATCCATAGACGGTGCAACCCTTTACTGCACACACCAACCCTGCTCCGTATGCGCTAAGATAATAGTAAACTCCGGCATTGTAAGGGTAGTATATGAAAACCCCTACCCTGATGAGTTTTCTGCATTGTTTTTCAAGGAAGCAAATATATCTCTTGAACATTATGAGGTAGACAGATGACAACAAAAAAGCGCGGTCTTCTAAGCTCCACAAAAACGCTTGTAATACTCTCTCTATTATGCGCACTTAGCATAGTGCTCGAAAAATTTGTAGGGATAAATACCCCTGTCTTCAGGCTCAACTTAGGTTACCTGCCTGTTGCGCTTTCGGGTATGCTATTTGGCGTTGGTGGAGCAGTTTTTGTTGGAACACTAGCGGACTTAATAAGCCATATGCAGTATTTCAACATCTTTTTTGCGTTGCTTGCCATGGTAGAGAGCACCATATACGGTTTGTTTTTAAACCCCATATCAAAGGATAAAAAGGACATGCTAAAAAAGAGCATAACATGCCAGCTTGTAATAACACTAATAGTGCACGCAGGTATGAACACCTTGCTTTTGTGGGTATTATACCGTTCTTTTAACCCTATACGCTTTGTAAGCGGTGCGCTCAGCTTTCCCTTAAGAGCCGCTACGCTGTATTTTCTGCTTAAATACCGCGAGCAATTTGAAAAACAGATTATATAAAAATGGAGTATATATGAAACGCATTCTGTGTATTTTGCTAATAATATCACTTATCCCTCTAGGTACGCTTGCCACCCAAAAAGAAAAGACAATAGAGCTTATAGACGTGCTAACTAAAGAAGAACTTACCAAGACCCCCAAGGGTATGCACCATTACTTGCTCATATGCATGGATTCTTGGGGAGCAAAGCTTAATAACTTGGGGTTTTCCGATGGCATGGTACTGCTTTCTATAGACGAAGGCACAGGCAGGGTTATGATAACTAGCCTTATACGCGATATGCTGATTATGCATCCGGACGGCGCCCCCGGGAGACTTACCTATATAGCTAAGGAATTTGGCGTTCCCGCCCTTGTTGAAACAATAAACCTGCACTTCGGCATTAATATAGAAAAATATATTTTAATGGACTGGAGCCAAGTACAATCCATAGTAGATGCCTGCGGCGGCGTTCGCCTTAAAGTAACCAACGCCGAAGCCAGCTATCTGCGTAGGTACGCTATTTCCTCAAGCAGTACGGTTCCAAAAATGGCAAACGCCGGCGAATACCTTTTTAAGGGTCATGCAGCAGTCATATATATGCGCATGAGAAAGGTTACCGCTTCAAACGGCGAAAAGCAGGACTATGGTCGCACTTTCCGCACCAGAACCGTACTTTCAAACATAGCAGACAGTCTTGCAGATATATCCTACGAGGACGCTGAAAAGCTCTTAAACTCCGTACTTGATAATATACTTTATACAAATTTAACCGCGGCAGAGATACTTGAAGCCTTTAATATAGCCTACAGCTTAAGGGGTACCAAGGTTGAGCAGTGCCGCCTTCCCTTTGACAACACCGCAAGGGCTTACGACTACTACGGCGGAGCTGCACAGCTTATAGACTTTCAAAAAAACCGCGAACTGTTTGATGAATTTCTCCACGCCTCAAGCTATGTGGTTATGGAATAATGCCAAATTATAACCCCCATATAGATAAGGTACTTCAAATGCTAAGGGATATGTACCCCGGCGTAAAACCTTCACTTAATTTCAGTAATCCATACGAAACACTTGTAGCAACCATATTGTCCGCCCAATCTACCGATAAGCAGGTAAACAAGGTTACACCCGCAGTGTTTAGAGATTTTCCAACTGTTTATGATATGGCTAATACCACGCCCGAGATACTCTACCCCTATGTAAAAAGTTGTGGTTTTAAATCTAAGGCTACTAATATTGTAATGGCAGCAAAAAAAATAGTTGAGCAATTCTGTGGGGAAGTACCCAGAACCCATGAAGAACTTATGACACTACCCGGCGTGGGTTTAAAGACCGCTGATGTAGTGCTTTCGCACGCCTTTGGCGTACCTGCAATAGCGGTAGATACGCATGTATTCAGGGTATCAAACAGGCTAAAAATCGCGGATGCAAATACGGTAGAAAAAACCAGAGAACAACTCATGGAAAATATTCCAATGGAAGAATGGAGCAGCATGCACCTTAAAATAATCCACCACGGAAGGGAACTGTGTAAGGCAAGAAACCCGCTTTGCTCAAGCTGTGCCCTTCAAGATATATGCCCCCATTATTTTAAAAACAAGGGAGAAAATTGATGCAGCTATACCACAATTCAAGGTCCTTACAGTGTAGAAGCCATATTGGCGCACAGCCCTGTTCAAGCAAGATAGCTATTCGTTTTTTTGCTTCGCTGTCGAATCTTTCCGTAACACTGCGTACTTGGCAAGGAAAAGAAAATTTCTATTCCATGCCCCATATAGGCAACGGTTGTTACGAGGTAGAGATAAAACTCCCCGACAAGCCCGCCCTATTCTGGTATGATTTTATTATAGCCGATTCAAAGGGCAAAATAAGTTATTATGGCAACGCACATGATGGTTTAGGCGGTGAAGGCAGCGTATACAGCCATAAACCCCCGTCATTTCAGATAACCGTTTATGATAAGGATTATACACCTCCCGCTTTCCTAAGAGAAGGCACCATGTATCAGATATTCCCCGACCGCTTTCACAGGACGCATATGCCAAAAAGTGATAGGAAAGACGTTTATCTCCATAAAAACTGGGGCGACACTCCCCTTGTAAGACCCGACTCCAGAAGCGGCGATAACACCGCCTTTGACTTTTTCGGCGGCAACCTAAAGGGCATAGAAGAAAAACTGCCCTACCTAAAAGACCTTGGTATAAGCATAATATACCTAAACCCCATTTTTAAGGCGAGGAGCAACCACCGCTACGACACGGGCGATTATATGCAGATAGACCCTATCCTTGGCACCGAAGAGGATTTTTCTTCCTTGTGTGATAGCGCAGAAAAGCTTGGCATTCGTATAATAATAGACGGCGTATTCAGCCATACAGGCGAAGACAGTGTCTACTTTAACCGATATGGGAACTACAATTCCGTAGGTGCATATGAAAGCAAGAATTCCTATTATTATTCTTGGTATGCCTTTCGTAAATTCCCTGATGAATATGCCTGTTGGTGGAACATACCCACACTACCTGAAGTAAACAAGCATGACCCCTCTTTCCAAAACTTCATCATGTCTGAAAAAGGCGTCGCAAGACACTGGATTAATAAAGGCGCAGCGGGCTGGCGGCTTGACGTAGCGGACGAATTGCCTATGGATTTTTTAAGAAAGCTAAGACGTGCCGTAAAACAGGAAGACGAAAACAGCATATTGCTTGGCGAAGTATGGGAGGATGCAAGCCATAAAGTTGCCTATGGTCAAATGCGCTGCTATTGTCTTGGTGATACGCTTGACAGCGTTATGAACTACCCCCTGCGCGATGCGCTTATTAATTTTCTTATAGGTTCATGGGACGCTGTAAGAACCGTAAGGTTCATACAGTCCTTACAGGAAAACTACCCAACGCCATTTTTCTATTCAGCTATGAACCTAATGGGCAGCCACGACAGAGCGCGCATACTTAATGTACTATGTGAACACGAGTACAACAGCATAGCCCATGCAGACAGGGGCAAAATGCGTCTTCACCCAGAAACACGTAAACTTGCGGTTTCTCGCTTTAAGAAAATGCTTAAATTAATCACTGCGCTTCCCGGCGTACCGTGCATATACTATGGTGATGAGGCGGGGCTAGAAGGAGCCGCGGACCCTTTCTGCAGGGGCACTTTCCCGTGGAACAATATAGACAGCGATTTACATAGCACGGTTAGAAACTATATGCATATGCGCCTTTCAAGACCCGTGCTGCAAACCGGCTTTTTGTCTATATCCGCAAGCGACAGCGACACCATATGCATAAACCGCTATCTGGTAGACGGTAAGGACGCTTTCGGCAATGAAATAGATGATGAACCCTATTACATATCCGTATCGCGCGACCGCGCCCAAAAAAGTGCGCTGCTATAATGGAAAAGCGCCATTTTTCTTGACAGTAGGCTGATTCTGCATTAGAATACTTACTATATGAATTACTGGAGGCTTCCCATGAGTAAATACGCTTTTCGCCGAAATATTGTGCTGATACTTATTATCACATTGCTCAATACGGCCTTTCCTGCATATACTGCAAATGAATATCCTTTTGTAGCCTATACAAGTCAAATCGCATCACTTGTTAGCGACACCAAAGACAGTAAAAGCGAGGTTGCAAAGGTACAATCAGGCTCTGCTGTTGCCGTAATTGGCGAAGATGATTTGTACTTTATTGTAATATACGAGGGTAAAACAGGTTATATTCTTAAAAACCTCCTACAAAGAGAGCTTCCTCAATTTCAATCCTCCGTCGTTCCGCCCGAGGAAATGGATGTATACACAAAGTATATAAGCCTATCTAGGGGCTCCTCCGGCGAACATGTCAAGGCGCTCCAGCAGGCTTTAAAGGAACTTGGCTTTCTTACAGGAAAAGCAGATGGTAAATACGGTCCTGCAACAGAGAAGGCAGTATCCACATTCCAAGGCAAAAACAAGCTCACCGTAACCGGCGGAGCCGACCCTGAAACCCAGCGTTATCTGTACGAAGAAAATCCTCTAAATTCAAAGGGAAAACGCACTAATATAAAAACACTTTCAATTTCAGCTGAAATACTGCGCCCGGGAGATAGCGGTCTTCCGGTTGAAAACCTGCAAAGCCGCCTAAAAGAGCTGGGCTACTATAAAGGTAAGGTAGACGGTAAATACGGCAACAACACAAAAAACGCTGTTAGGGATTTTCAGCGTGCAAATAAATTAAAGGCAGACGGTATCGCAGGTCAAAAAACGAACGAAGCGCTAAATAATCCTTCCGTACTTTCAAAGGGAGCAACGGCACCGCCTGTTCAGGCGACTGATAAGCCTATAGAAATATCTTCCAAATCAAGTGAAGCTATACAAAGCCAGCTATTCACTATGGAGATGGAAGAAGCCACATACCCATACACTACAACCACGAGTGATTCTGTAAACCTACGCAAACGCGCTACGGTTCGCTCAACTAGGCTTGCAACCATACCAAATGGCGCAAGCATTGAGGTAATTAAAACATCTGGAGATTTTTTAAACGTACGCTATAAAAACAGACAAGGTTTCGTGCTAGCTAATTATGTAAATATCCCCGAGCAATACCTACCCGGTGAATCCTTCACCTACGATAGTGATGCAAGGGTCAAATACGAAACCCTAGGTCAAGGTGTGTCAGGCTCACTTGTAACTGCGCTTCAGCAGGCACTAAAAGAGCTCGGCTTTTACAGTGGAGCTGAGGACGGCATATTCGGCGGCTCAACCATACAGGCAGTTAAAGATTTTCAAACTAAAAACGGCTATAAGGCAACAGGCATTGCACTTCCTGAAATGCAAAAGCTTATATACGAAGGCAAACCTAGAAACGCTAAAAACAGGAAAGTATCTGTTGATATATTACCCCCTGTTCCCAACCCCGATATGCAGATAGGCGATAAGGGAGAAGCGGTTGCAGACCTTCAGCGCACACTTACAACCCTAGGTTTCTATAAAGGAGAGATAGACGGCAATTACGGCAGGTCTACATCAAACGCGGTAAAGGCATACCAGAAGGCACATTCTATAAGGCAGACCGGCAAAATGAACAACTTCACTTGGTTGTCATTAAATGCCGCTATGCAAACGCCAACACCAGGCGACAGCTCCCCCATGTATGAGCTTAACGAAGATAATGTAATAGTAATGTACCGCGGCACACGTGGACTTGCTGTAACCCGCCTTGAAGAAAGGCTTATTGAGCTTGGTTATTATAACCGCACCCCAAATGGCGTATACGAAAACCAAGATATGGACGCCGTGCGCCAATTCCAAAGGAATAACGGCTTTACAAGCACAGGTATAGCGGATTTATATACTCAAAGGGCACTTTACAGCTCAAACGCCATACCGTCTAGCGAAAGCCCGCCTGAAGGCTGGCAGAAGCTTACAACCGACACTCCCGTTCCCACAGCCACATTAAGCGCAGCTATATATGGTCTACTTAAGATAGGCTCACGGGGCGACGAAGTATTATCGCTTCAAAACCGCCTTATTGCGCTTGGCTACCTTACTGGAAAGGCAGACGGTATTTACGGCACACAGACAGCGCGCGCTGTAACCTCTTTCCAAAAAGCGAATAATCTCAAGGCGGATGGTCTTGCAGGGCAGGATACTTTAAGCCTTATAAGCAGCGTAAACGCTTCAAGCAATGTACCTTCTCAAACGCCGCAGGATACTACTACAGGCGAACTTAGCCGCAACCTTAGTATGGGTACAAGCGGCAGCGATGTCGCGCAGGCACAGAGGATGCTCATATCTTTACGCTTCCTCGATGGTGCCGCGGATGGTATATTCGGTCCCGCCACCGCAATTGCAGTCCAGGCATTCCAAGAGAACAACAACCTAAAGCCCGACGGCATAATAGGCAGCCTAACTTGGGCAAAGCTTCACTCTTCTCAAGCCAGCAGCAAGGGAAGTGTGCCTATAGCCCCTATAAAGCCCATAGTTCCAACACAGCCCAGCCCTCCCACAGCGCAAACATTTAAAGCTCCATCTGCAAAAGAAGTGCGCTTTGCACTATGGGATAAGGAAGTCAAATCCCACAGCATCAAGCTGCCCTATATCACCATATACGATTTTATAAGCGGTCTTCACTACAATGTGCATGTATTCAGCAACGGCAACCATGCCGATGGCGAACCCATAACAGCTGAGGACACCGCTACCATGGAAAAAGCCCTAGGCGAAAACAACTGGACTCCCCGCCCCGTATGGGTAATTTTCAGTGATGGCAAGGTGTACATGGCTTCAACGCACAGCCGCGGTCATGAGGTTGACCATAATCCCAACAATAACCTAACAGGTCATATATGCATACACTACCCAAGGGAGATGAGCCTTGCTGAAAGCGTAGGACCTTATGCGGTATCGCATCAAAACGCTATGCTTGCTGGCTGGGATTTAACTCAGGAGATGGCTAAATAAGGCATGAAAAGCCCTAGTGCTCCTCATATACTAATAGCTATAGATGGACCTGTAAGCTCCGGAAAGACAAGCCTTTCAAACGCCGTTGCCAAGCGCCTTAATATACTGCACATAGACACAGGCGCTATGTATAGGGCAGTTGGTCTTGCAGCGATAAGGCTTGGTATATTACCTGAGGATAAAAAAAAAGTATCCGACATGTGCGAAAAAGGTCTGGTACTTGTTGATGTTAAGTTTAAAGACGGTATGCAAGTAACACTACTAAACGGCGAAGATGTATCCACAGCAATACGCGCAGAAAACATAGGGCTTGCGGCGTCTACCGTTTCCATGTTCCCCAAAGTACGCAGATATCTAGTTGAGAGGCAGCGTGCCATAGCACAAAAACAGAGCGTTATTATGGACGGGAGAGATATAGGCACTGTGGTGCTTCCTAACGCCCCTGTTAAGATATTTTTAACTGCCTCGGCTGAAGTTAGAGCTAATAGACGCTTTAAGCAGCTTAAAAGTAAAGGTGTTAAAGCAGACTATAAAACCATATTGGAAGACTTATTAAAGCGAGATGAGCAGGATACAAAAAGAGTGCATGACCCGCTAAGGCAAGCAGAGGATGCATTTTTGCTAGATACAAGTAATTTAAGCTTTGAAAGCTCTCTTCAAGCTATATTAGATAGGGTAAACACTGTATATGAAAAATAAAACACAAAAAAAACATACATCCAATAGGACGCCTTTTTACACATTTGCAAGGTTTATATTACGCATATTTTTCTTTCTTGTGTATCGCTCAAAATGTGTGGGCAAGGAGAAACTTGACAGAGATGCGCCATTTATTATCGCCAGTACGCACCAGAGCATGATGGACCCTCTTTTAATAGCCCACTATACAAAAAGACATGAAATCCGCTTCTTAGGCAAGGATTCTTTGCGCAAAAACTTTATACTCCGCTGGATTTTAGATAAGCTCCATATGATACCAGTAAAGCGAGATAGCACAGACATGAAAGCTATGCGCACGTGCATAAACGTACTAAAAGATGGGCATGTACTAGGCATATTCCCTGAGGGTACCCGCAAAGAAACGCATGAACTTGATGACATGAGAACCGGTGTCGGAATAATAGCGCTTAGAAGTAAGGCACCGATTATACCTATATATTTCGATAGAAAGCCTACCCCCTTTAAAACCACCACCATATATGTCGGAGATGAAATTCCCTACGATGATATACTTGAGCATGGCACTGATAAGGACGCCTGCAACATGCTTATGGATAGAATACATATACATACCGATGAACTGAGGAAACAGGCAAAAAGTGCATAATTTTTATAAATATAAAATTAAATATACATTGACGAAAAATCATTTTTGTTGTAATCTTTGGAGGGACCTGCTTGCTTGTCGTTGCTAAACACGCCGGCTTCTGTATGGGAGTCAGGCTTGCGGTAAACAAGGCGCTTGAAACAGCTAAGTTATGCGTTAAAGAGGGGCTTGAATGCCGCTCGCTGGGCAACCTTATCAACAACCCTACCGCTGTTGAATATTTACACAGCAAAGGCATAAAAAAAATCGACAGGGTTGAGGATGCAAAAGGCGCCGTACTTATTATACGCAGCCATGGTGTTTCTAGGAAAATACTGGAGCAAGCCGGGGAAATAGCTCTTAGAATTGTAGACTGCACCTGTCCTTTTGTGGAGCGTCTACACGAGAGCGTATATGAGTATAGCAAGTATAGCAAACCGGTTATACTCATAGGGGATGAAAAACATCCCGAAATAATAGGTACTGCGGGCTGGTGCCAGGGCGAGGTGTATATACTCGACAGCGCTGAGGAGGTTAAAAATCTACCGGATAGCCTCAACAATGCTCTGGTAGTTGCACAAACAACATTTCCCCCGCCTGTTTTTGAGGACATACTAAGCCGCATTAAGGAACGTTTCAAAAACGTCGAGTACAGAAACACCATATGCGCCGCAACTGTAGCTCGCCAACAGGAGGCTTTCGAAATTGCAAACTGGGCAGATTGCATGATTATAGTCGGCGGAAAAAACAGTGCAAACACCCGTAAGCTGCACGAAACTTGCCTTAAATACTGCCCGCAAAGTTATTTGGTGGAAAGTGCGGCGGAAATCCCGCCCCACTTATTGGTCCCAAGAGGAGCTATAAATATTGGTATCACCGCCGGAGCATCCACCCCGGAATGGACACTTAAGGAGGTAGTCGACACTATGAACGACATCAAACGCAACGATCAGGTTCAAGCCGATCAAACAGAACAAGCAGAAACAGCGAACGTAACTATTTCGGACCCGCACGAGCATCCAGCAAAACCGGTACTGGAAGAAGCGGTAACGCAGGTATCAACTACTGTGCAGGTAACCCACATTAACGGCGATCCACATGAAGAAACCGCCGACAATTCCCCTGCTCAGGACGCTCAAGAAGTGCCGGAAACACCCGAATCAGCGCCATCTGCCGATAATGTTGCCGATACCCCCGAAGCGTCCCCCAACGAGGAAGCTGCTGCCCCTGAAACAGAAGCTCCCGTTACGCCTAAGGATCTCCTAAAAGAAGCGGTGGATAATTTCGCACGTATTCGCCAAGGTCAAGAGGTAGAAGGCAAAATAGTACAGCTCACAGAAGACGAAGTATGCGTAAATATAGGCTACAAGTCAGACGGTCTTATGCCAAGGAGCGAGCTTATTAACCCAGATGCCAAGGTTGGCGATACTATCGAAGTTGAAATCGTTAAGGTAAACGACGGCGAAGGTAATGTTATTGTTTCCCAGCGCAACATAGTACGTAAATACAAATGGGAAGAGATATGCAAGAAGTTTGACAGTGGCGAAATCGTAGAAGCTGTTGTGCAACGCGCAGTAAAAGGCGGTCTACTGTGCAATATAGAAAGCTTCAGAACATTCATACCCGCAAGCCATGTTGCGCGCAACTTCGTAAGCGACCTCACCCCCTTTGTAGGTAAAATCGTAAAGGTAAAACTGCTGGAGCTGGAACAGCGTAAACGCCATATAGTAGCCAGCAGAAAACAGGCTCTAATAGAAGAGCGCGAAAAAGCAAAGGAAGCCGCTTGGGCAAAACTTGAAGAAGGCGCAGTAGTAAAAGGCATTGTACGCCGCTTCGCTAAGTTCGGCGCATTTGTAGACCTTGGCGGCGTTGACGGACTCATACATATTTCCGATATCAGCTGGGTACGCGGAGTAAAGCCCGAAGAGGTACTTACAATCAACAGCGAAATAGACGTGCTTATTATGAGCCTTGATAAGGAAAGGGAACGCATACAGCTTGGCTACAAGCAGCTACATCCCAAGCCTTGGGACAATGCTGAGGAAAAATATCCAGTAGGTGCAATATTTAACCGTGAAGTAGTACGCCTATGCTCATTTGGCGCATTCATAGAGCTTGAACCCGGCGTTGACGGACTGTGCCATATATCGCAGATAAGCACGCAGAGGGTAGAGGACATCGAAAGTGCACTTACTCCCGGTCAGATGGTAGATGTAAAAATACTTTCAGTAGACCCCCATGCAAAACGCATAAGCCTTAGTATACGCGAAGCAATGGAAGACACGGTATTCGATAATGACTTTGACAGTGATATACCCAGCCTTGATATTCCTGAAGAAGAGCCAGTATACGAATCATCTATGGCAACCGCATTCAAGGAAGCACTAGAGGAAAAAAGCGCGCTTGACGCAGCTACAGAAAAATCCGAGGCTGAAGAAGAAGTCCCTGAAACCGAAGCTGAAGCGGAAGAGGCTGAAGAAGAAACCGAGGAAACCCTAGAAGTTGAGGAAGTTCCTGAGGAATCTGATGAAGACGACGTGCCTGTTTCTGAAGAAGAGGACGACGAGGTTGTCGTTTCAGAAGAAACTGATGAAACGTCCGAAGAAGCTGAGGAAGACGAAGAAGTAGCCAAGAAAGCTGAAGAGAAATCCGAGGAATAAAGCTTTAAATTACATTAATTAATTATAGCCCTGCCAAAAGGCAGGGCTATACATTTGGCGAAAAGGGCATTTACACCTCTGCATCTAAATACACTTGTAAGATATTCTATAATCAACAAACATTCATTTATACCGTAATTTTTGCGTAGTGTAAGAATGCAAAAGATAGTCTAATATGCCTTATCCGGATTAAGTCTGCCAAAATATACGCCTCAAGGTTCATTGACAGCTGCTACCCTTGTACAAACACCAAAGGACATATAAATGTCGTCTAAAAAAGCCCCGAACGCTCTCGGGGCTTTATACGGACTAAATTATAGACCGAAATGCTCGTTTAGAAGCTCAACAGTTTTCCTTGCTACGTCCGCTGATAGGCATGCGCAGCGCTCAAGACGATTCTCATCGCCCATTTTTAAATCATTTGCTTCCATAAATTTGCCTACTGAATCCAAGCAGTTTATGGAATTTGAAACTGTTTTTTCCACTTTCATTTCTTTGGGCTGATAGTATGGGAATTCCGCCTTGCGGTACCAGGCAAAAAGTTCACCCATTAGCTTTTTCGCATCGTCTATAGGGCACACTAGACCTATGGCATGAACCGCACCGCCCAATGAGCCGCATAGGCTTCCGTTAAAATAGCCTGCAGCACCTATCCTGAAAAGGTCAATCGGTATACCATCAAAAGGGCTTCCTACTACATCTGCAAGTTCGCCAATTAGGGCATCTGCAACTGCAGCACAGCAGCCGCCTTTGGAGTAGAAGCTATTATGTGCACGCTCCTCTGCCTTGGCAGGGTCAAGCTTAACATAAGGGAAAGGATGTTCAGGTGCCTTACCCTCTGAAAGCGCTCCAATTACTGGATTAAGTGCAGAATATGCAGCAACACCTACTGCCACTTTACCAGTACTCTTTAGAAATTCGCGGCGGGTCTTTAGATTACTCATGTTTTTTCCTCCTAATTTGTTATATATTAAGTTTACTCCTATTCACCCAAAAAAGCAAGCTTTATGACTATTATAGGAAAATAACTACTATACTAATATAATATACCCTATTTTTATTCATTTAAACATGAAAACCCCCTAAATATTGGGTTTTTCGCGGAATAATTATAGGTCAAAATGAATATTTAAAAGTTCCACAGCCTTCCTTGCCACATCTGCTGAAACACACGCACAGCGTTCACGGCGAGGTTCATCAGCCCTTTTTACGTTTGCTGCTTCCATAAATATTTTTAGTGTTTCAAAACAATTTACGGAGTTTGATACAGTTTTCACAATTTCCATTTTGGGCTGATACTTAGGAAGCGCTTCTTGGCAGTGCCACGCAAAAAGCTCAGCCGTTATCTTTTTTGAATCATCAGGCTCACAAACAAGACCAATAGCATGTGCTGCACCAGCTAGTGCGCCACATAAAGTTCCAATACCATAACCGCCAGCACCTACTATAAAAAGCTCTATGGGTATCCATTTGAAAGGGCTTCCCAGTGTATCTGCAAGCTCACCAATTATTGCATCTGCTACCGCAGCGCAACAGCCTCCTTTTGTGTAGTAGCTGTTATAGGCACGCTCTTCTGCTTTGGCAGGCTCAAGCTTAACATATGGAAATGGATGCATGAGCAGCTTTTCCTTAAAAGGAGCTTCCATTGTAGGCTCAAGCGCAGAATGTGTAGTTATTTCAGCTTTTACTTCCTCAGTATTTTGCGTATTTTTATAATAAGTATTCGAATTGCTCATGTTTTTTCCTCCTATTTATATACGCTCAAGTTTACTTCAACACCACATAAAAGGCAATTAAAATAATCGTTATTGTGAACACTAAAAATTGTAAATCCACCTCTTAAAAACTTGCAATGTTTATGTGGGCGTGTTATAATAATGATTGCGGATCATGGTTGCGCGCCATGAACCCGATATTCAGCGCAAAAGAGGTGAAAGCTATGAAAGAAGGAATACATCCTAAATATCAGAAATCATCCGTACGCTGCGTATGCGGCGAAACATTTGAAACCGGCTCTACTAAGAGCGATATAAGGGTGGAAATCTGCTCCAAATGTCATCCTTTCTACACCGGCAAACAGAAGCTGGTTGATTCCGGCGGTCGTGTAGATCGCTTCAAGAAACGTTTCGGGCTGGAGTAATGTAGACTCATCGCGGCAGGTGGACGGTGCTTTTCTGTCTACCTGCCTTTTTATATTCTTAGGAGGAATTTATGAAGGAAAATAAAACCAAACGCCCTGACATAGGCGGACAAGCTGTCCTTGAGGGTGTTATGATGCGCTCACCTGACTATATGGCCATTGCCGTCAGGCGTGATAACGGAGATATAGTTATAAAACGAACAAAAAATAACAAACTCTCCGACAAGCATAAATGGATGGCGCTTCCCTTTATTAGGGGCACAGTAAGCCTAGTTACTATGATGAAACTCGGCGTTAGTGTGATTAATGATAGCACAGAAATGCTTGGATTGCTTGAGGAAGAAAGTTCCAGCAAGTTTGAATTATGGCTTAAAGATAAACTAGGCGACAAAGCTGATAGAATATTCATGGGTTTAGCTTTAGTGCTAGCAATGGTGTTAAGCATAGGTCTTTTTGTGCTGCTGCCTAATATACCTGTAAGCTATCTTCGTGAAAAGGGCTGGTCGCTTCTTGGCGTAAATCTTATAAGCGGGCTTATTCGCACTATAATTCTTATAATTTACCTTTGGTTTTGCGGCTTTCAAAGCGACCTTAAACGCACATTCCAGTACCACGGCAGTGAGCATAAAACTGTATACTGCCATGAAAATGAGCTGCCTTTAACTGTTGAAAATGCGCAGAAGTTTTCAACGCTGCACCCAAGATGTGGCACAAGTTTTCTGCTGCTTACATTTATATCTTCATTGATATTCTATTCCATTTTAGACCAACTCATATTCAGCCTTACAGGCTATGATTTGGGGGGTAATTACGGCATAAGAATATTAAGCCGCCTTGTACTGCTCCCTATTGTAGCAGGAATAAGCTATGAGCTTCTAAAAGGGCTTGCGCACGCAAACAACCCTATAACTAAAGCTCTTCGCTGGCCGGGTATGCAGCTGCAGCGTTTAACCACCCGGCCACCGAGTGATGATATGTGCGAAGTTGCTATAGCCTCTATGAAAGCCGCTCTATATGGTTTACCTGAAGGCGAAACAACAGAAGAAGGCTGGGTAATAATAAAAAAAGAAAGTTCTAAGCAAGAAACTGTAGAGCAGGAAACTTCAGAGCAAAAAGAAGCTGTATGAATTTTCGCACCTTACGAGATAAAGGCGCGGAGAAATTGAGCCGAGTCTGCATTCCTAACGCCAGCCATGATGCAGGAAAGCTGCTTGCCTGGTTAATAGGTTTATCTCCCCTATACGCTTCTTCTTTAAATGTGGATGTGCCGGAGGATATTGCCTCTAAATATTATTCCATGATAGAAAGAAGGGCGAACAGAGAACCGCTGCAATATATAATCGGCGAGGCGGAATTTATGGGGCTTAATATTAAGGTGGAACCTTGCGTTTTAATCCCCCGTTTTGATAGCGAGTGTCTTGTGGAAAGCTGCCTTAATTTGCTTAAGGAAAATGCCACTGTACTTGATATATGCACGGGGAGCGGCGCAATTGCCATTGCTATTAAAAAACATAGACCTGACGCAACAGTATATGCTTCCGATATATCGCAAGAAGCGCTAATTGTTGCAGAGAAGAACGCTAAGTTAAACGATACGGATATAACTTTTATTAATAGTGATATGTTTGATGACATACCCCTATCCTTTGATATTATCGTGTGTAACCCCCCGTATATCCCTGAGGGAGATATGATAAACTTACAACCGGAAGTAAAAAGAGAGCCTGCGCTGGCGCTTTCAGCAGGAAAAGACGGCATGAATATATACAGACGGCTTTTCCCTGAGAGCAGGGATAGACTAAAACCCGGCGGTTTTCTAATATGCGAAATGGGGGACGGACAAAAGGAAACTATAAATAATATAGCACGCAGTTCAGGCTATACGCTTATATATGAAAATAAAGACATGGCAGACCTTACTCGGGCGCTTGTTTTTACTACTTAATAGGAGAAATGCATTTGATAAACGAACATTTTTTACAGCTTAAACAACGCTATAAGGAATTGCTCACAGCCTCCGCTCAACCGGATACACTCCAAGATATAGAGCTATATCAAAAAACCGTAATGGAGATGAAGGAGCTTGAGGAGCCTATCGCCATATGGAATAAATACGAAGATGTACAGGATTCGCTTAACCAAGCGAAAGAATTGTTAACAGACCCCATGATGAGCGAGCTTGCTCAAGAGGAAATTGATACCCTAAGCGTAGAAGAGGAAGAGCTTATACAACAGCTTAGAGAATATATGATTCCGCAGGACCCCGATGACAAACGCAATGTAATTATAGAGATTAGACCCGGCGCAGGCGGTGATGAGGCAGGGTTATTTGGCGCTATGCTGCTTAGAATGTATATGCGCTATGCAGATAGACGAGGCTACGAGGTAGAGTTGACTAGCGTTACCGATAACACTGTTGGCGGCATAAAGGAAGCCGTATTCACCATAAAGGGCGCAGGCGCTTTTAGCCGTATGAAGTTTGAAAGCGGCGTACACCGCGTGCAGCGCGTGCCTGTAACAGAATCCCAAGGTAGAATACATACAAGCACAGCTACGGTTGCAGTACTGCCTGAAATGGACGAGGTTGACGCGGATATAGACCCTGCCGACCTTCGTATAGATGTATATAGAGCAAGCGGACACGGCGGACAACACGTAAACACAACCGACTCTGCTGTTAGAATTACACACCTTCCGACAGGGCTTGTAGTAACCAGCCAGAATGAAAAAAGCCAGCTCAAGAACAAGGCTTCAGCCATGAAGGTGCTTGCGAGCAGACTTTATGACCTTAGAAGAAGCGAAAGGGACGAAAGCTATGCCGCTCAAAGACGAGGGCAACTTGGCACGGGCGACAGATCCGAGCGCATACGTACATATAATTTCCCGCAAGGGAGGGTGTCCGACCACCGTATTAACCTTACACTTTACCGTATAGACGATATAATGGACGGAGACCTTGATGAACTTATAGACGCTCTAACTGTAGCATATAAAGCGCTGCAGGCTAATGAGCTGTAAAAATACAATCCGTATACTGGATATTATTTGCGGATTAATGTATAATATAAAAAACATTAATAAGGGGGAATTACAATGATTCAGGTGATTCACGGAAGAAAGGGTTCGGGCAAGACCAAGCGCATCATCGATATGACAAACGCAGCCTTTGATAAACAACATGGCGACATAGTATTTATAGATGATGATAACCGCTATATGTTCGATTTACGCCACGAAGTACGTTTTGTAAATGCTGGCGAATATGGCATGGTCAGCCCGGAAATGTTCTATGGATTCCTTTGCGGTGTGTTGTCTCAAAACTCCGATATAAGCAGTATTTTTATAGATGCGTTTCTAAGGCTGGTAAATGCCCAACCTAACGAAACCGAATGGTTCTTCAGCCACCTAAAGCAACTTGCCGAAAAACATGATGTGAAGTTTATATTGTCGGTAAGCTGCGATGATTCCGAAGCTCCGGATTATATAAGACAATATTTCATATAGGCAACAAAAAAGGGCTCGCGCCCTTTTTTTAATTTAAATATATTTTATGGTTTCTTCGTAGGCTTCAAAGCAGGTTTTTCACTTTCGGGCGTGGTTTTAGGTTTGCTTTCCGCCTTGGGTGTTTCGCTTGGTTTATCCTTTGCTTCCGTTTTATCTGTTTTGGCAGGCTCCCCTTTTGTTTCATGTTTGTCTGTTAGAGTTTTATCATCCTTAGGTTTATCAACCGGAGCCTTTTCCTCTTTGGACTTGTCAGTGTCTTCCACCGCTACATCCGTTTTTACAGGTTCTTTGGGCTTATCACTTGCAGCGGGGCTTTTCTTTTCTTCACCAGCAGGAACTGCTGTGGGTTTTGGCTCCAGCAGCTTTTCAACCTCGAGAACTTCTGCTCCTATAGTGTTTGAAACCTTGTCTAAATCCGAAAGCGCATCTATAAGTACCGTCTTTACTGTGCTTATACTCCTGCCAACAAGTAGTTTATCTGCCTCCCACTGCTTTTTCTCTGCTATAAGGCTATCTCTTTCATTTGTAACATCCAATAACATTGCCTGCACATCACTAAGCTCATTTAGGTTGTTGCGCCCTGAAATATATAATACGACGCATAAAACTAGAAGCACCACTGTAATTGCAGCTAATAAATAAGATGGCTGTTTTTTCACGATAAACCACTCACTTTCTTTTTTAAATAAACAAAATGCCACAGCTTAAAACGCGTGGCAATTAAAATAAATTAAATACTGTTGTTTTCGTCCGAGTACATGCGCATGGATTGAACGCTCTGCAGCATAATACGCACATCGCCAAGCTTACCATCGAGGTTAGACTCAAGTTGCCTTAGTACATTTAACATATCCTGCTGGGTTTGCCTTTCAATGGCAGCAGCGTGTTCGTTTGCGTTTTTAAGTAGATTTTCCGCCTCTTCCTGCGCACGAGCAAGCACAGCAGTTTCACTGACCAGTGTATCCGCATGAGCTTGTGCATCTTCTACCGCTTGGCGGGCACGCGCCTGTGCGTCAGCCAACATTGCATTTGCTTTTTCCTCAGCTTGATAGGCGGTTTCCGCAGCGTAGGCATCTGCGCTGGCACGGGTATTTTGGGCATAGCTGTTTGCCTCGTTTACAACCGATTGAGCCTGCATATCCGCCTCTTTTTTTACACGCTCAGCGCTGCTATTGGCATCATCAATAATGTTCTTTTCATTATTCAGTATGATGTCGGCCTTTTCAAGCTGAGGATCGTAGCTTGAAACAACGCGCCTTAGCAGTTCAAGCACTTCGCTTTGCTCAAGCATAACAAAACCTGTAAGCGGTACCTTTTTAGCATTCTGCACGCTTAAACTAAGCTTGTCTATAAGCGAAAAAACTTCGTTTCTTGGCATGATACTTCTCCTTCACTTATTTTTTTGCAGCTTTTCAGCTACAATTTTAGGGACAAACGGGGTGATGTCGCCACCGAATAAGGCAATCTGCTTTACTAGCGTTGAGGATATGGCGATGTCCTTAGGGCTTGAAGGCATTAAAAACGTTTCAATACCTTGCAGCAACATACTGTTCGCCTGCGCCTGCTGAAATTCGCTTTCAAAATCAGAGCTGTTGCGCACTCCTTTAATAATTACGCCTACGTCCATTTTTTTAGCAAGGTTAACAAGTAGACCATCAAAGGAAATTACTTTAACATTGTTTATATCCTTGCAGCACTCTTTAAGCATATTAAGCCTTTCCTCTGGCGAAAAGAGGTATTTTTTCGCAGGATTTACCATAACGGCAACATAAAGGATATCAAATAAGCCTGCCGTCCTTTTGATAATGCTCATATGACCGTTTGTAACAGGGTCAAAACTACCGGGGAAAAGAGCCTTAATCAAAGCTGGTCCTCCTGCTTTAGAAACGTGATTGCGGTATTGCGGTAACGCTTTTCTTTTATTACCGCAAAGAGTTCCTTTGAATTGATTTCATTTACAATATCGTGTTCGATTGAAATTATACCATCTTTTTTTAATAAAGTATAGTAAAAGATTTTTTGTAGTATGGGCTCTATATTAAGTCCATAGGGCGGGTCAAGGAAAATAATATCAAATTTAACGCCCTCATCCTTTATAATTTCAAGCGTTTTTTCCCATGAATACGCTAAAACACGGGTATTGTCTTCAATGCCCAAGTTTTTTATATTATCGCTTATTACAGATACTGCTTTTTTATTATTATCGCAAATAACAGCATAATCCGCTCCACGGCTAATAGCCTCAAGCGCAAGCGCGCCGCTTCCTGCAAATAGGTCTAAAACCACAGCGCCCTCCAGCCTACCAAATAGTATGCTGAAAAGCGCTTCCCTTACCTTGCCCGATGTAGGTCTTGTATTTTCCCCTTTTGGAGCCTTTATTTTTCTCTGCTTAAACCTGCCTGCTACTATGCGTAACTCATTATACAATACGGTTTCCTTCGCTTCCCTGCCTGCGCTTTTTTATCTCCCTTAGCGTTTTTACCCTTTGACGTTTTTTACCTGTATCAATATCTCCATGCACCTTTGCCCTGCGTTTAGGTCCTGAAAGATAGCCTACCGCATAGCTAAGGGGTACCACACATATAAGAAGAGGACTTAGCTTTTCCATGAGGAACATATTTGAAGCGTTATCCGCCCCGAAAAAATGCACGAAAGGAAATAACAGCATACGAATAACTATGCGAAGCGCCCCTTCAAGCCCCATAGAAACACCCTGATTGTAGTAGTTAAGAGCTATTTCTATATCCCTATGGCGCTGAAACGCTGTAAGCCAGCTAGGCAGAACCCCCAGTTTATAAACCTGCTTTTGAGTTATTATAGCGAAAATAACAGCCATTATAAAAAATGGTAAAATACCCACTGCCACGCTTACTAAACCCTTTAACGAATTATAACAATTGGCTTCCTCATCTTCGGTAGATTTCATCCCTTCGCTGCTGCGGGATAATACTATTTCACCAAGGGCAACATCTTCCTCACCGTGTACCGCTCCTTCGTAGTAGAAAAAACCCATAACAAGCACAAGAACAATTGCGCTTAGTACAAACCTTAAAATACCTTCGGTAATAACTAATAGTTGACCTGTAAAAAGGTAGAACACAGCTGTAATAAGCGTAAGCAGCAATAACCTTGCCGCACGTCTTGTAAGCTGTTTTGTAAAGGCTTTCCCCTTTGCATAGGGTTTATATATTAGTTTTTGCTCCTTATTTTGCATATTAATCCTCCCCACCGATATAGAAATGAGGCAGGCGTCCTGCAAAACGCACCAGCGTTTCATATGTAATAGAACCGCTGAGCTCGGCTAACTCTTCAGCCGTTATAGTAGCGTCGCCGCATTTACCCAGAACATACGCTTCATCGCCTACTTTTGCATCCGGCGCCTTACTTATATCCACCATAATTTGGTCCATACATATAATGCCCACTATAGGGCAGTATTTCCCATCTATTATTACCCTGCCGGTATTTGATAGTTTCCTTGACAACCCGTCTGAAAAACCCATGGAAAGGGTTGCTATTCGCATGGGACTTTTAGCCACAAACGTAGCGCCATAACCAACGCCATCTCCGGGCTTTATATTCCTTATAAAACCTATTTCCGCTATTACTTCAAGTGCGGGTTTTAAATTAAGCCCCTTATCAAAAGCCTGATAGCCGTACAATGTCATTCCGCACCTGACACCATCGAATATTGCGCTTGGATAGAGCAGCGTTGCAGCGCTTGCAGCCATATGCCGCATTATGTCCTGTGGGAATGGCTTTGTCAGCTCATTAAATAAATCTATCTGGCGGAGAGAAAATTCCTCATCACCGTTATCTGCACAGGCAAAATGTGAATACACACCTTTAAGCACCACGTTTTGATGTTCTTTAAAAAACGCAAGGGCTTCACTTACTTCAGTAGCGTCAGATAAGCCATCCCTATTAAGACCTGTATTTAAAGCCACATGCACATCTAGTTTATCGTATGCATTTGCAGCTTCCTGCGCGTATTTAAGTGTTTCTATACTATGTATGCTTGCAATTAAATTTTCCTTTGCGCATACCATAAAGCCCTCTTTGTTTATCGGCGCCAGAACAAGTATAGGCGCATCTATACCTGCCTGCCTAATTTGAACGCCTTCCTCAACCCATACAACACATAACCCATCTGCCCCGCCGGATAAAAAAGCCTTAGAGCTTTCTATAATGCCATGTCCATAGGCATCTGCTTTAACTACCGCATAAAGCTTCTTGCCCTCGGGGAGAAATCTTTTCATTTCTTCCGCATTATGTTTTAACGTGGTAAGGTTTACCCTCACCTTACTTTTTCTGCAAATATTCAAAGAGAATATACCTCCTTAGCGCTAAGCACATGAACGCCTTTTTCGCTGAAAAGTTTAAGCGCCTCTTCCATCTGCTTTGTGCGCAATATTATGTAAGCCTCCCCGCCGCCATTTCGCATAAAAGAATATAGATACTCTATGACAATGTTATTTGAGCCTAGAAGTTCCAGCACCTTTGAAAGAGAACCGGGCTCATCCGGCACCTGAATTGGAATTACCGTATCAAGCCTTGCTGTAAAGCCCGCCTCTATAACAATATCAAGCGCCTTTTCCGGTTCCTCAACTATGCCGCGCAATATGCCGAAGCTTGCAGTATCGGCAACTGAAAGGGATATAAGGTCTATACCCTTATCACCAAGCAGACGCGTCAGACTAACAAGGCTACCCGGCGTATTCTCTATAAATACTGACAATTGTTTTACATCCATACTGCTCCCTCCTATTAATTATAGCATAAATATATTACTTAATAAATTGTCTAATTTCGTTTATCGCGCAAATCCATTATGCGCTTAGCCTTAACTTCGCCTCTGGTTAAACTTCCTGTAGGCATAAGCTTTACATCGCAGCGCAGCAGCAAGCCCTCCGACAGCTTCCTTTTAGCTTCGCCTTGAAGCCTTTCCAAATCCTTTACTGTGTCGCCTATAAGCTTATTATCTAGCTCAACTTCCACAAGCAGGGTATCAAGGTTATCAACCCTATCAACCACCAAGCGGAACTGAGGTCTTATTCCCTCTATTTGAGCGAGTACAAATTCAACCTGCGAAGGATATACATTTACCCCTCTTATTACAAGCATATCATCAGTACGCATTTTAACGCGTTTTATCTTCCTATGCGTCCTGCCGCATGCACACGGTTCGCTTACAAGCGATGTAATATCATGCGTTCTATACCTTAAAAGGGGCATGCCTTCTTTGTCTATGGTGGTTATTACAAGCTCCCCCTCTTCACCATCAGGTAACGGATTGCCGTTTTCATCCACTATTTCCGGATAGAATGCGTCCTCCCATATATGAAGCCCGTTTTGCTCCGGGCATTCCATGGCAACGCCGGGTCCCATAATTTCGGTCAATCCATATATATCAAGTGCTTTAATGTTGAGCGATTCTTCTATATGTTTGCGCATTCCGTCCGCCCAAGGCTCCGCACCGAATATACCTACTTTAAGCTTAAAATCGTCCGCTGCGTAGCCGTTTTGGGACATATGGTCAGCTAGATTAAGCGCATAGCTTGGTGTGCAGCAAAGGGCTGTGGCATGAAAATCCCGCATTAGCTGTACCTGCCTTGCGGTGTTGCCGCCCGATGCGGGTATTACAGAAGCACCCAGCTTTTCAACACCATAGTGAACACCAAGCCCGCCTGTGAAAAGCCCGTAGCCGTATGCAACATGCACAACTGAGAAGCGGCTTATGCCGGCACAGCTTAAATTCCTCGCCATTAAATCCGCCCAGCGCGAGATATCCCTTGCGGTGTAGCCTGAAACCGTAGGTTTGCCCGTGGTACCGCTTGAAGCGTGTATCCTTATAATACTTTCCTGCCCTACTGCGAAAAACCCGAAAGGGTAATTATCCCTAAGATCGTCTTTTTCGGTAAATGGTAGTAGAGATATATCATCAAGCGAACGTATATCCTGAGGTACAAGCCCGCGGCTTTTTAATATTTCCCTATAAAAGGGCACGCTTTCGTATACCTTAGATACGGTTTTTCTTAATTTCTCAAGCTGTAGTTCCTTAAGAGCATCCCTAGATATACACTCTATATCATGCTGCCAGTAGCTCATATATTTTGTGCTTCTTTCATGTATTGCCTGCCGAGTTTATAAGCCCTTGTGTTTACATCCAGAAACTGCGGCTTTATACACTCCTTAAATGACTTAGCCCAAGCTTCTTCACTAAACGGAAGATAGCACGAAAGAGCGCCCAGCATTACTGTATTTACACACCTTGCATTTCCGGCTTTATTGGCAAGTTTAAGTGCGTCTATTAAAAGGGCGTCATGAACATAATCCGGGTACTCGCCGCTGCCTGTTATAACGGTAATCGGCATTATTTTCTGGTTTGAAGCTATAAGCACACCATTTTCCTTTAGATATGGCGCAGCCCTTAGCGCTTCAAGCCATTCAAATGCAAGCACAAAATCCGCGCTGCCAAGTGAAATTACAGGAGCGTGTACATTTTCACCCATGCGCACATGCGTAATTACACTCCCGCCGCGCTGCGCCATGCCGTGGATTTCAGACAGCTTTACATCAAGCTCGGCTTGAACCGCTAGGCTTGCGAGTATTTTAGCCGCAAGCAAAGTCCCTTGACCGCCAACGCCGGATAATATCATATCATACTTCATGGCTATTTCCCCTCCATTTTAAAACTTCCAAAAGGGCAGATTGTCGCGCATAGCCCGCAGCCGTTGCACAGCGTACTGTCTACTGTAACGCCATTTTCACCAGGCAATATCGCAGGACAGCCTATGTTAAGACATAGCTTGCAGTTACGGCAATTTTCAACCTTAATAGCCGGCTTTCTTTGATTAGGGAGCAGTGCGCAGGGATATTTTGCTACTATTACGCTTACTCCATCGTAATTAAGCTCCTCTTTAAGTAGAGATGTAAAATCTTCTACCTCCATTGGGTTTACTGTGTTTACCCTTGCGCCTATTGCTAAACATAGCTTTTCTATATTAACTTCAGGTATGTCATTGCCGTATATATCCTTACCAGTTGAAGGGTTTGGCTGATGCCCTGTCATAGCGGTTATGCGATTGTCCAGTATTACTACAGTAATAGCCGCATTTAGGCTTACTGCACTAACAAGCGGCTGTATGCCGGAATGTAGGAATGTAGAATCCCCTATTACAGCAACGGCTTTCTTTGAAAAATCTTTTCCCTTTGCAAGATAGGCACCAAGCAGCATACCTATTGACGCACCCATACAAAGAGATGCATCCATGCTTGAAAGCGGGGCAAGCGTACCTAGAGTATAGCAACCTATATCCCCAAATACAGTAAGCTTTAATTTCTTAAGCGCATAAAAGCTTGCCCTGTGAGGGCAGCCGGGGCACAATACAGGCGGGCGCATCGGAAGATTTGAAGCTTTTACCTCCTGCTTTTCTCCCTTAAATATTTCGCAAAGCTTTTCAGGGCTTAGTTCACCCTGTAACCCTGTTAGGCATTTGCCCATAACCTCTATACCCATAGCAGCGATTTCTGTTTCTATTACAGGTTCAAGCTCCTCAATTACATATAGCTTTTTAACCCTGCTTGCAAATTCTTTAATCATTTCCTTAGGTATGGGATAACTTATGCCAAGCTTTAAAAGGCTTGCATTTGGCATTACTTCTCTAACGTATTCGTACACCGTACCTGCTGCAATTATGCCTATATCGCTATTCTTTATTTCCATACGGTTAAGGTTTGAAGTGTTTACAGCATCAGACAGACGCCTTTCCCTATCCTCAACTACTATATGCCTTTTCCTTGCCATGCCCGGCATCATTACATATTTTGCAGGGTTCTTTGTATATTCCTTTGAAGGAACTTCCTGCCTATCGCATAATTCCACCAAAGACCTCTGGTGTGCAAGCCTAGTTGTAATGCGGAGCATTACAGGGGTATCGTATTCTTCGGATATTTCAAATGCTTTAAGCACCATATCTTTTGCTTCACCTGCATCTGAAGGCTCAAGCACAGGCACATGAGCCGCCCTTGCTATCTGCCTTGAATCCTGCTCATTTTGACTGGAATACATACCGGGGTCATCAGCACATACTATAACAAGACCCGCATTTACGCCCGTATATGCTGCTGTAAAAAGGGAATCCGCCGCAACATTAAGCCCTACATGTTTAAGGCAGATCATGGCTCTATTCCCCATAAGGCTTGCTCCAAACGCGGTTTCAAAGCTCACCTTTTCATTAACCGACCACTGGCAGAAAATTTCTTTATATTGGGAGGCAAATTCGGTTATCTCCGTGCTTGGGGTACCGGGATAGCTAATAATATGCTTTACCCCAGCTTCGTAAGCACCCCTAGCTATTGCCTCATTACCTAACATTAATTCCTTCATATTTATCCCCTCACATCAGATTAAACAACGTAGAAGCTGTTTATAAAAGTATACCAAACAGATATTGCAAAACTTAGTATATTATTGTTTTTCTTCGGTTTTTTAGAAGAGGGCATCTATAAACTGCTTAGCATCAAAAGCTTGCAAATCGTCTATACCTTCTCCAACACCTATATACCATACAGGCAAATCAAGCTCGCTGCGTATTGCAAGGGCAACCCCGCCCTTTGCAGTGCCATCAAGCTTGGTTAGTATAATGCCGTTGATTTCAGCTGCCTGCTTAAATTCCTTAGCCTGATTTAAACCATTCTGACCTGTGGTTGCATCAAGCACAAGCATTGAGCGCACTGTAGCCTCGGGATATTCCCTATCTATTACCCGCCTAATTTTGCTAAGCTCGTCCATGAGGTTTTTTTTGTTGTGTAGTCTGCCGGCAGTATCTACTATAACAAGGTCTGTACCCCTTGCTTTGGCGGAGCTTACCGCATCAAATACTACGGCTGCAGGGTCTGAACCCATTTGGTGCTTTATTAGTGGCACATCCGCCCTATCCGCCCATATGGCAAGCTGGTCATCAGCTGCGGCTCTAAAAGTATCGGCAGCGGCAAGAACTACGCTTCTTCCAACTTCTTTAAAGCGAAGCGCAAGCTTGCCTACGGTGGTTGTCTTGCCCACGCCGTTTACGCCAACAACAAGCATAACCATAGGCCATGAAAGCGCGGGGCGAGGTACATTCATATGCTCAACCAGTATTTCTTTAAACACTTCTCTTGCTTTTTTCGCGTCTTTTATATTTGCTTTTTCTATGCGCTCTTTAAGCTTTTCCACCAGCGTTTCAGATGCTTTTACACCCGCATCGCTCATAATCAAAATATCGGTAAGCTCTTCATAAAAATCATCATCGATTTTATCGCTGTATTTTATTAATTCATCTACCCTATCGGTAAGACCCGTTCGGGCTTTTTTAAGCCCTTGCCTAAGCCGTGAAAAGAAACCTTCTTTAGCCATATATGCCTCCTTTTAATGCTTATAATCCTCAAGGTTTACAGACACCATGGTGCTTACGCCCTTTTCCTGCATAGCGACACCATAAAGCGAGTCGCAACATTCCATAGTGCCCTTCCTATGCGTTACTACTATAAACTGCGTTGTCTTTGCAAATTCAGATAGATATTCAGCAAAATGTCCTATATTGGCATCGTCAAGCGCCGCTTCAATTTCATCAAGCACACAAAATGGAGTGGGCTTTAGTTTAAGCATGGCAAATAGGATTGCAATTGCCGTAAGCGCTCTTTCCCCACCTGATAATAGGCTTAGCAGCTGCAAACGCTTACCGGGCGGCTGAGCGCTTATTTCTATATCGCAGATAAGCGGATTTTCAGGGTCGCTAAGCGTTAGTGCTGCTGTGCCGCCGCCAAATAGCCTTGTAAAGCTCTCCTGAAAATGTGCCCCAAGCTTTTTAAACTCTCCCACAAAGCGTAAACTCATTTCTTTAAGCAAACGGTCTATAAGCTTTGTTAAATCCTGCTCAGCTTTTTCTGCATCCGCTTTTTGCGTACTCATATCATCATAGCGCTCTTTTGTTAAAGCATATTCCTCCACTGCCTGCACATTTATATGCCCTAAGCGCTTTATTGTTTCCCTTTTTTCGTTCGCCTCTCTTTCAAGCGAAGGCAGGGGAATATTATCCTCAAAGCGGTAATCAAGCGCTTGCGCATATGTCATGTCGTATTTTGAAAGTATGTTGCTCGCTAGGCTATTTCTCTCATCTTCATTGCGGGCATAGAGTAGTTCCGCTTTGTGGAGTTTATCACTCTCCTCGTTTACTTTGTTGTGGAACAGCTCAGTTTCATCGCTGTTGCGTTTCCTGTCTTTAAACAGTTGCTGCCTATCAATTTCAAGCTTGTTTGCTTCTTCCTGCTGGATTATATTTTTATTTTGAAGAACTTCAAGTTTATCGTTTATTTTTGCGAGGTTTTCCTTTACACTTTGCGCTTTGCTATCTTCCTCAGAGGAAAGCCTATAGTTTTCTTCTGCTCTCGTGCGAAGGTCTTCCTGCTCGCTTAGGCTTAGTTTCTCTTCTTTTTGTAGCGCAAGGAGCTCATGGCGTGCAGATTGCTCGTTAAGGGCAAGTTCCTGCACTATTTCCCTTTGCAAAGCCACATCTTCCCTAGCCGTTTTAAGCATTTCCTGCAAGTCCTTAGTCTTTTGCTGCATAGCGCCTTGATCCACTTGCTCAGCTTCGCTCCTCGTTTTAATATTCGCAAGATCTTTATTTATATCGTCTATAGCAAGCTCCAGCTGCGCCTGAGCCTGCAAAGTTTCATCAAGCGAAAGTTTCTCTTTTTCTACATCCGCTTTAGTTGATTGCAGCTTCTCTTTTTCAAGCGCGTATTGTAGGTTTATTTCATTAAGCTTTTTATCCGCATTTATATAAGAAACGCTTATTTCGTCGTACTCTTTCTTTAATTCAGCAATTTCGTTTCGTTTTTCGGACAGCGCTTCCTCTAATTGTTTTATAGAAACCGCTAACTCTTTTCTCTGCCTTTCCCTTCCAAGCAGACTTGCAGATTGGTTTTGGGAAGTGCCACCCGTCATAGAGCCGCCCGCACGCATAACATCGCCATTTAGCGTTACGGCGTTAAACCTATACGCGCCCTTCCGCATTATGTCAATCGCGCTTTTAAGGTCCTTTGTAATTACGCATCTTCCAAGCAGACTGTCTACTATACCCTTGTATTTATCATCATAATGTACAAGTTCACTTGCCAGCCCAATGCAGCCTTCAGTTTTTAGAAGCTTTCTTTCGCTTTCATTTAGTGTACGCCCTTTTACACTTGTAAGCGGTAAAAACGTAGTGCGTCCTAAGCGGTTTTTGCGTAAATAGTCTATAATTTCCTGCGCGGTTTCCTCATCACTAGTAATTATATGCTGTAATTGTCCGCCAAGCAGCATGTCTATCGCCGTTTCATATTCCTTGGGTACTTCTATAAGTTTTGCGACTACGCCATGTACATTAGGGTTGTTGCGGCTAATATTAATAGCCTGCTTTACAGCATTATAATAGCCTTCATAACCCTCAGCCATTTCTTCAAGAAGGGTAAGCTTGCTGTTTAGCACACCCATATCCTGAACCATTTTATGCTCATATTCAATCGCCTTTTCAAGCGCTTCTTCTGCTGTTTCTCTTTTAATTAATAATGTTTCCACATCTTTTTTAGCATTCTCTACCTGTTCGCTCACCTTTGATGCAGATTCCACTATTTCAGAAAGCACAGTTTCGCCTTTTTTAAATGAATCTGTTTTTTGCACGAGAACCTGCGCAAGCTGCGATAACTGCTCATTAAGCTGGGAAAATACGGTCTGCTGCTTTGTTTCAAGCGTTTTTGCGTCCGTTACTCGGTTGGCTATATTAAGCAATTCATCCCTGTGGTTATCAAGCTCTAGCTGTTTTTCTCTTTCATTATCTTCTTTACGGGATAGTTCCAGCTGTTCTTTACTAAGCTTTTCCTGCAAAGAATCAAGCTGGCTCTGCTTTTCCTTCTGCCTTTCGCCTGTATTCTTATTATCAGATAGCATATCCGCAAGCTTTTCCTCGAGCTTTGTAGCCTCATTTTTAATCCTTTCGGATTCTTTTTTATGGAAATTTAGCGCCGCCTGCAGCCTTTCCTTTTCGTTAGTAGCTTCCTGTATTTCCTCGGATAGCTGTAATTGCGCCTTTCTTTGCTCCTTATCTTTTTCATCTAAGCTTTCCTGTTTTTCATCTATTTGTACGCGCTTTTCAGTTAGCAGTTTAATATTCTCCTGCGCGGAAAAAAGAGCTTCTGAGTGGTTTTTTATCCTCTCTTCTATGGAATTAAGGCGGATTTTAAGCCTATCCTGCCTTATTATAAATATATTAAGCTCAAGCAGTTTAAGCCTTTCAGCGTTTGAAAGGTATGTTTTTGCGTCCTCCGCCTGTTGTTTGAGAGGATCCAGCCTAAGTGATATCTCATCTATTATATCATTTACACGCACTAGGTTTTCGCGTGTTTTCTGCAGGTTTCTCTCTGCTTCTTCCTTGCGCACACGGTAGGTAACTATACCCGCAGCTTCCTCAAACACCTGCCGCCTTTCATTGCTCTTTACTGAAAGTATATCATCTATTCTGCCCTGCCCTATTATGGAATAACCTTCCTTACCTATACCGGTATCGCGGAAAAGCTCAAGTATATCCTTAAGCCTGCACAGGTTTTTATTTAGATAATACTCGCCCTCTCCGCTGCGATAGGCGCGCCTTGTAACCATTACCTCACTAAAATCCGTATTAAGGCTACCGTCTTCATTATCAAAAAGCAGCGATACCTCGCAGTACGGCAACGCTTTCCTATGGTCAGTTCCGCTGAAAATTACATCTTCCATCTTAGAGCCGCGCAACGCCTTTGGGCTTTGCTCACCAAGCACCCAGCGCACGGCATCTGAAATATTGCTTTTCCCCGAGCCATTCGGCCCTACTATACCTGTTATACCTTGATTAAATTCAAGCAGTGTGCGGTCTGCGAAAGACTTAAAGCCGTATATTTCAATGCTTTTAAGTTTCACTTATCACACCTTCAATCACGCTAAGCGCCTGCTGCGCCGCTTCCTGTTCCGCCTGTTTTATGGAGCCCGCAACGCCTGTCCCAAGCACTTTTCCCTCATAGCTTACAGTACAGGTGAACCTTGGTCTATGGGAAGGTCCTTCGGTTTTTACGAGTGTGTATTCAGGCAGAGCGTTACTATGCTTTTGCGTTCTCTCCTGAAGCATGGTTTTATAATCCTGTATATGTTGGCTTAGGCTTTTGGTTTTTTCAAACAAATTTGTTACCACTTCCATAGTAGAGTCAAGCCCGCCGTCAAGGAATATAGCTGCGAGCACCGCTTCTAAAGCGTCGCTCAATACGCTTTTAAGCCTTGCTCCGCCCATCTTTTTAAAAGACTTGCCCATCCTTATATATTTGCCAAGCTTTATATATTTAGCAACCGCAAATAGCCCCGCTTCAGATACTATTTGCGAGCGGTATTGCGTCATTTCTCCTTCATTAAGCGGGGGTGTCTTATTATATAGTATACTGCTTATACATACTTCAAGCACGGCATCGCCCAAAAATTCAAGCCTTTGATTATTCGCTTCACCGCTGCTGGAATGCGTAAGCGCAGTTTTCAAAAGCCCGATATCCTTAAAAACATAGCCCAAGCTTATTTCTAAATTTTTGATATTATCTTCTATCATGCACAAAAAGCTGCCACTAAGAGCAGCGTTAGTAGCCTATTTTGTTTTATCAAGCCTGCGTCAGTTCTTCTATGTAGCTAACTACATCGCCCACGGTGTGAAGCTCGGTTATGGCGCTGTCATCAACCTGCATGTCGTACTCATCCTCAAGGTCCATTATAAGCACCATTATGTTTGCGCTGTCAGCGCCAAGATCCTCAACCAGCTTAGCTTCAGGAACTACACGGGATAAATCTACTTTAAGTTGCTTAGCTATCATGTTGCTTACAGTTTCAAATACCATATTACACCTCTTTAATGCTTTTTATATTATCTTCAATGGCGTTGGCTATATCGCCATCAACCATCTTGACACATTGTCTTATTGCGCTGGTAAACGCCTTTGCATCGCTTGAGCCATGCGCCTTTACAACCGCCCCCTGTACGCCAAGCAGAGGAGCGCCACCCACTTCTTTATAGTCAAAACGCTTTTTAACGCGTTTATATGCAGATTTGGATAACAGCGCGCCAAGCTTTGAAATATTATCGCTCATAAGTTCATGCTTAATTATGGTAAGCAGAGTCTTTGCAACGCCCTCCATAAACTTGAGCACCACATTGCCTACAAAGCCGTCACATACAAGTACATCCGCCTTATCTGCGGTTATGTAGCGCGCCTCTACATTACCAACAAAGTTTAGCGGAGATTTTTTAAGCAACGGATACGCATCCTTAACAAGCGCGTTGCCCTTCTCTTCCTCAGCGCCTATGTTTATAAGACCTACCCTGGGACTTTTAATACCTTTAATTATTCGCATATAAGCTTCGCCCATAGCTGCAAATTGCAGCAGATATTCGGGTTTACAGTCTATATTCGCGCCGCAGTCTATAAGGAGAAACTCGCAATCACCATTTGGAAGCAGAGGAGCGAGTGCAGGCCTATCTATACCGGCTATCCTGCCAAGGCGCAGCATACCGCCAAGGAGTACTGCGCCGGTTGAGCCTGATGACACAAAACCGTCAACCCTCCCGGCTCTTAAGCCCAGCATACCCTTTACTATAGAGGAATCTTTCTTCTGCCTTATTGCAAGGGCGGGGGATTCATTGTTGGATATTGAATCGCAGCAGTGTTCTATGCTTATCCTATCTAAAACAAGTTTATCATCAGGAATTAGGGACGATATTTTATCGCTATCTCCAGCTAAAACAAGCTGCAAATTATCATACTCTTTAAGTGCATTTATTGCCCCTAAAATCTGTGCCCCAGGAGCATTATCGCCGCCCTGACAATCTACATAGATGCGCATGCTTCCCCTCCTCTCAACGCGCCCATAGTTTAACACACAAAACCCTCCAGCACAACTTGAGTTTTATTTAGTACCTATAAAAAACCATGGTTTTATACCCATTTATTGAGGGTTAAAAGAACTTGATTTTTGACAATTAATTAGTTAGAATAAACTTACGATATTTTTAATACCTAGGAGGCGCTTATGGATAATAAAATCGTTTCGAGCGAAACTAAGGGGGAAATTACAAAATTCGAAACATTTGTCTTTGCCCTTGCTGATGTTTTCGGGGGCGGCGGACTTGCACTGCTCTCTGTAATGTACTTACCTTTTTTAACTAATATACTTAAAATAAACCCTGCATGGGCAGGCGCTGTAATGATGATTTCAAAGGCATGGGATGCTATATCCGACCCGCTTATGGGTGCAATATCCGACAATACCAGAACGCGCATAGGAAGGCGCCGTCCATATCTTATATTAGGCGGTGCTTTGCTTATTCCCATAATGGCGCTTTTATGGTACCCCATTAATTTTGAAAGCCACACGCTAAGGGTGGTATATGCCACCATAGCTTACCTTTTATATGCGACAGTATCAACTATAATAGGCGTCCCTTATAGCTCACTAAGTACTGAAATAACGGGGGATTTTTCTCTGCGTAATAGGGCAAACCTTTTAAGGCTAGCTTTTTCACTTCTATCTACCGCAATATGCACGCTTGCTCCTACGATGCTGTTTAGCCGACTTACAAATCAAAAAATAAATATATGGCAATTCTATTTTATTATTATATTCGGTTTCGGCTCGTATTATTCAATCCCCAATATTTGTGCGGGTATATTCTGCAAGGAAAGAGTACCCTATGTGGATGAAAAAATCCACTTTTCTTTCAAAATATTTTTGCGTCCTCTAAAGGTTAAGAGCTTTAGAAAGCTTATAGCCATATATTCATCCCAAGGGGTTGCTTTAAACATTGTTTCAGCAGTTGTTATATATTATTCGCTATATGTAGTGCCGGGTATAAACTCAACCATATTCCTCGGTACATTCCTATGCATGCAGCTGCTGCTATATCCATTCCTTATGAAATTGGTGGATAAAGTTCCAAAAACAAAAATATACCGCTTCGGTCTTCCGCTTACCATGCTTGGAGCTATAATAATTGCCCTTTTCCCCAAAGAAGGCGCGCCCATACTACTATACATAACCGTTGCTTTTACAGCGCTAGGCTTTGCAGGAGCGCAGACAATGAGCTGGATTATTTTCCCCGATGTAGTAGATATAGGCGAACTTAGCCTTAAACAAAGACTTTCCGGTTCTTTCAGCGGCGTTATGACATTTATTAACAAGGTAAATCTTGCTATATCAATTTTTCTTGTGGGAGCTGTGCTTGGTGCCACGGGATTTATACACCCGACAGAAGAAGTACCCATACCTATTCAGCCTATTGCCACCCAAAATGTGATACGCTTCCTAGTAGTATTAGCCTTTGTAATAATAATGGGCTTTGCATACTATGTAGCAAGCCGCTTTAGACTAACGCCTGAAATTTCAAAGAGGGTTAAAAATCTTTTAGATATAAGACGTGAAAGGGATTTTACAAAGGAAGAATCCCAAGAAGTAGAGGAAATACTAAAAGAATTCGGTTAAATTTAAGTTATTTAGCTTGAAAAAAGTAAATAAACAATATTAATTAAAAATTTCTGATTAATAATATAATCCTCTTAAGTTATATGTGTTTACTTGAGCATAGCGTACAATATTATGTGTAACCTCTAGTAGGAAAGTGGATAGCAAAAGAGGTCCTTTTCTTGTAAAATTTGTTAGCCTACAAAAACAATGAAAAGGA
>JGI24709J26583_10000207_pt1 | contig 47327 bp, 47 predicted proteins | sample BioPla2DNA1_FD_26583 | JGI IMG/M metagenome (IMG submission 26583) | reverse complement strand
AAAAAAAATTGTTTTTAAATTAATCTTTCTGGAAAAACATAATGATTCCAGTTAAAAGTAACCATAAACCGATAAGTTCGCCTAACCAGAATGGATCTTGTAGTATATGTCCAAATAGAAGGTAAATTAATCCTATAATTATGGCTACAACTCCGTTCCAACGACTACCACCAGTTTTAGTAAACGTGGCCACTATCCCCACGATGATCAGGAACAAACCTGCCATAGTAACTAATAATCCTGCGACAAAACTGAATAGATCAGAGTTTAGTATGAATCCAAGACCCAAAACCAAGGCCATGATCCCTAAAACAATTTCAAGAAGTCCTAAGCCACGGTTAATTTCCCTATCCGGAAAACCTGCAAGTATAAATCCTATACCTAAAAATACTACTCCTAGTCCTGTTAGAATACTAAGTGGAATTAATCCCAAGAGTGGAACGGCCAATACGATTATACCTAGAATTATCAGCACAATAGCCATGGTATTTTTCTGCATATTAATTCCTCCCTTATAAAAACTTTTATTAAATTATATTTTCTTTTTAATTTATATTAAATTTTTTTATCATCTCCTATTTCTATATGAACTTGAAATATCTGGAATTATTTTTTGAATTTTAAATAAAATCTAAGATTTTTCATAAGTAAAATGTGGTCATCAATTTTTCACTCGAATATCATCAGAAAAAAGGTTTAAAAAGTCAAATTAGATGAAATTCATTAATCATTTTTTAAAATCGTCATAAACTCGTAAAGACTTGGATAAAGCAGTGCTTTCGGTTATGGATGCTCCAATAATTATAGCAAGGAGGAGTTCTTCATTAGAGGCTCCGAGCTCTTTGGCCACTTCCAAATGGGTAGCAAGACAGTGAGGCGATCCCATGGCAGCAGCTGCCCCAATAGACACGAATTCTTTTGTAAGTGGCGGTAAACTATCATCTGCCATCATAAATTCAGCTTTATCGAAGAATACCTTTAAAGCAACTGGATTTTCAGATAAAACTTGGAATATTTTGGGCACGAAACCAAAATAATCTTTAACCTTTTCCAATATGAGTGTTACATTTATATCCTTATTTTCCTTAGCACACATTTTTTCCCAACCACATCTAAAGCTAATTTACAATGCTGCAGAACAGTAAATAGGAGTTAACCTTGATAAAATAAATAGTTTTTCTTCTACAAGCTCAATTATTGGAAAGGAAAATAAAAAATATGTTTATATAATTTTTTTAGTGACTGATGACATCTTTCACTTTATCAAAAAATCCTTTCTCTTCGTTGTAAATCTCATCACCACTTATATTGGCAAATTCTTCCAGGAGTTCTTTTTGTTGTGGGCTGAGTTTTTTAGGAGTTACTACTTTTACTTTCACGTATAAATTTCCTTTTCCGTTCCAGCGTAGGTGGGGTAGTCCAAAACCTTTTATTCGGAATGATGTCCCAGTTTGAGTTCCTTCAGGTATTTTGAGCTCTACTGTCCCGTCAATAGTGGGGACTTCAACTTTATCACCTAATGTTGCCTGAACAAAACTAATTGGTTTTTCGTAGTGTAGATTTGCCCCTTCTCGCTTGAAATATTTGTGTGGTCTCACTCTAATAAGAACGTAAAGATCTCCTGGCGGCCCTCCTCGGTTACCAACATCACCTTCACCTGGAACGCGTAGGCGAGATCCATCTTCTACTCCTGGTGGTATTTTAACATTTATGGTGCTTTTTTGTTTGACAATACCTCTACCATGGCATTCATGGCAAGGACTATCAATTATTTTCCCTTCACCATGGCAAGTGTTACAGGGCCGGATAGTGGCAAACTGTCCTAATGGAGTGTTTTGAACGTGGCGAACTTGACCACTACCTCCACAAGTATCACAAGTTCGACTTTCTGTCCCTGGCTCGGCTTTTGAACCGTTACATCGTGGACAAGTTTTTTTATTGGGGACTTGGATATCCTTTTCCAGTCCATGGGCTGCTTCTTCCAAGGTGATTTTCATTTCATATAAAACATCATTTCCCTGCTGAGGTCCGTTTCGGCGGCTTCCTCCAAATCCAAAAAGATCAAATATGCTTTCAAAGCCAGTACCGCCTCCACCATGATTTCCTCCAAAGCCAAAGCCACGGAATATATCTTCAAAGTTAATATTGTTAAATATATCTTCCTGACTGAATCCGCCCATTCCAGCATGACCATACTGGTCATAAGTGTTTTTTTTCTCATCATCAGAGAGTACAGCATAGGCTTCGCTGATTTCTTTAAATTTTTCACCTGCTTCAGGGTCTTCGCTAACATCAGGATGATATTCCATTGCCAATTTACGATAGGCCTTTTTAATATCTTTTTTAGTAGCTCCCTTCTCCACTCCTAGGACTTCGTAGTAATCTCGCTTCTCTGCCATGAATAATCTTCCTTAAATACTCTGATTACTTTTCTTACGCATTGTTTAGTAATTGTAGATGAATGATGATGTACAAAACCAATTTACGACATATTATGAATTGATCATTATAATTATGAGTGTGATCAATTTGATTATTTCCTTTTTGTTAAAATAAATATAATAAAATTGTGGGTGGGTGGGAGGAAGTTTCCCACCCAATTTTCACACAAAATATTCTCTATTTTTTAACCTCATAGTCTGCATCGATGGTGTCATCATCCTCCGGGTCTTGACTTGTTTGACCTTGAGCATCTTGTTCTTGTTGTTGAGCTTGTTCTTGTTGGGCTTGTTGATATATTGCAGCTCCAACTTCTTGAACAGCTTTAGTCAATTCTTCAGTTTTATTTTTGATGGCTTCCAGATCATCTCCACCTATAACTTCTCGGAGTTCTTTGATGAGTCCTTCGATCTTTGTTTTCTGATCAGGTTCGACCTTCTCTGCCAGTTCATCCAGGGTTTTTTCAGCTGTATAAATCATTGAATCAGCATTATTTCGGATTTCAACTTCTTCTTGACGTTTTTTATCCTCTTCAGCGTGCTGTTCAGCTTCTTTGATTTTTTGGTCAATTTCATCCTCGGATAATTTGTTTGGGGCAGTGATGGTTATGGCTTGTTCTTTACCGGTACCCATGTCCTTTGCTGACACGTTAAGTATTCCGTTAGCATCAATATCAAAAGTAACCTCTATTTGTGGCATTCCACGGGGAGCGGGAGGGATCCCAACTAACTGGAACCTGCCCAGGGTGGTGTTTCCAGTGGCCACAGTTCTTTCACCTTGTAACACGTGGATATCAACTGAAGTCTGGTTATCAGCAGCAGTAGTGAATACTTGGCTCTTTTTAGTGGGTATAGTGGTGTTTCTTTCAATTAATTTGGTGAAAACCCCTCCTAATGTTTCAATACCTAGAGATAAGGGTGTTACATCAAGTAAAACCAAGTCTTTGATTTCTCCAGCTAGTACTCCTCCTTGAATTGCCGCTCCTACAGATACACATTCCATAGGATCGATTCCACGTTCAACTGGTTTTCCAATGTAGTTTTCCACAAATTTTTGTACAATGGGCATTCTGGTTGGACCTCCAACCAGAATAATTTTGTCCACATCGTTTTTGGTCATTTTTGCATCTTTTAATGCCTGTTCCATTGGTCCTGAGCATTTTTTGATGATGGAATCTACTAATTCTTCCAGTTTAGCCCTTGTTAAGGTATGGGTTAAATGTTTTGGTCCGTCTTGGGTAGCAGTGATGAAAGGTAGGTTTATTTCAGTGTTTAAAGTTGTAGAAAGTTCTATCTTTGCTTTTTCAGCAGCTTCTCTGAGTCTCTGAACAGCTTGATCATCATTCATTAGATCCACGCCAGTGTCTTTTTTGAACTCACCTGCTAAGTAGTTCATCACAGCGGCGTCCATGTCAGTTCCTCCGAGTTTAGTGTCCCCACTGGTGGATTTTACTTCGAAAACTCCTCCTCCGAACTCCATAATAGTTACATCAAGGGTTCCGCCACCAAAGTCGAATACCATTATTTCTAGTTCATCGTCACCTGATTTATCTATACCATAAGCCAGACTGGCGGCAGTGGGTTCATTTACTAACCTAACAACGTCTAATCCGGCTATGGTTCCAGCATCTTTAGTGGCTGTTCTCTGGTTGTCATCGAAGTAGGCTGGCACGGTTATAACTGCTTTTTTAACTTCTTCTCCTAAAAAGGCTTCCGCATCCTTTTTAATCTTTTGAAGGATAAAGGCCGAGATTTCTTGAGGTGTGTATTGTTTTCCAGCTATGTCGACCTTATAATTAGTACCCATTTGTCTTTTAATCGCAGTAATAGTTTTTTCAGGGTTGGTTACTGCTTGTCTTCTGGCTGGTTCTCCAACTAAGCGCTGACCATCATCTGCGAAGGCCACATAACTGGGAAAAGATTTACCATATTGGGTAGCTCCTTCTGCACTGGGGATAATGGTTGGTTTACCTCCGATTAATACTGCAGCAGCAGAATTACTAGTTCCTAAGTCAATTCCTATTATTTTTTCTGTTTTAGCCATATAAAATCACCTTTTACTTGCATTATGCATTATTTTTCTTACAAACTTGAACTTTAGAATATTTTATAACCTTAGAATTTAATTTATAGCCTTTACAGAGTTCTTTGATTATTTCTCCGTTTTTAAAATCTTCATGATCCTCTGTTAGCAGTGCTTCGTGTTTGAATGGGTCAAATTTCTCGCCTTTGGTAGGAATTTCTTCAAGGCCTTCTTTTTCTAAGATTTTTTTGAGATTTTGATAGATAATCTCCACTCCTTCTTGGAGTTCATCAGATTCACCAGATTTTAATGCACGTTCTAAGTCTTCATAAGTATCTATAATTTTAATTATGAGTTCTTCATTGGCATATCTGATGTGATCCGTCAATTCTTTTTCAGTTCTTTTTTTATAGTTTTCAAAATCAGCTTGAAGCCTTAAAAATTGTTCTTCCTTATTTTTGATTTCTTGGTCTTTTTCGATGATTTTTTCTTCCTTCTCCTTAATTTCATCATTTTTTTCCTGGATTTCTGACTCTAATTTTTTCAAATCATCCTTTAATTTCTTAATTTCTTTTTTGTAACTCATTTATTCACCTTTAAGGGAGGGGTGGGAAGATTTGTAACTCTAGCATTATAGTAACTTAGGGTAATATAAACCTTCACAAAACTGGTTATAGTAACCAAAAGTTATATAAATTATTAGTAACTTAAGGTTATATAAACCTTTCTGAAAATAATGATTATAATAACAAATTGTTATAATAATTTTGCATTGCCTTAGTGTAATGTTTTTTCATGAATTAGATAACTTAAAGGCAAAGCAATCTAAATTTTTTTAGATAGGCAAATGTTACATACTATTAAAGATAAACAGGAATATAATAGTAATTAGTAATTATTTGAATTATAAAGTATATAAAAGTGGATAAAAATGGATTTAGAGTTACTGCTGGACGTCATGGGATGCAAAACTCGAAGGAACATATTGGACCTTTTACGTGAAGAGCCCCGTTTTGTCAGTCAGATATCCAGAGAATTAGAAATTGGTCAAAAAGCCATAATCGAACATTTACGTGCAATGGAAGAAGCAGGCCTTCTTAGTTCCAAATTTCAGAAAATTGAACGTGGAAGACCTAGAAAATACTATGATATTTCCAATGATGTAGAATTTCAGATCTTCATCAGTCAAGGCACAATAAGGGTCAAATCACCGGGTCATGAATTCCAAGAATTGCAAATGTTGGAAGAACAGTCTCGCATTGGGGATGATGTTTCATCAGAATTGGAAGAACTCATTCGAAATTACGATGAAGCCAAAAAACACGCAGAAATTCTTTTAAAACAGGTTAATGAACGGAAACGAGCTTTAAAAATTCGTTCTTTAAACTTACCAGTGATGTTTGCTGAGGAGGAACCCCCAAAATAAAGTATATTTTTATTCCTGTAATTTGTTCAATTGTTGTTTTGTTAACATTTGAAATACCATGATTTGATCATGAATTATTTCAATTTTTCATTGAATTTCAGGGCAGCAACCACTGCTTGACCCAGTGAAACAGAACCGTCCCCTGCACAACTATTTCTATGTTGAAGGAATCGAAAACCAGCATTTTCCACAACATTTTTTATAGTCATGCTAATGGCTTCATTGTAGAAAACCCCTCCAGAACCACCAATGTTATTTATACCTATTTTATCGGCGGCTAAAATTGCAAGTTCAGCTAAGCCTTCTGAAACAGCACGCTGAGCCGAACATGCTAAATCTTTAACATTTTCTCCTTCCAATTTTTTCTCTAAAACTGATAAAAGAATTTTAGAAGTATCCAAAACATCCATACCATCTTGTTGAGTTATTTCGACAGGTATATCGAAACGATCTTCACCATAGTAAGCTGCAGATTCCAGTTTCATGGCACATTCGCCTTCATAAGTTCTTTCTCCACAAATTTCTAGAGACGCAGCAAGAGCATCGAGCACTCGCCCAGTACTAGTGGTGCTTGTTAAGTTGAAATTCCTTTTTAGTTGATCGACCACTATTTCCACCTCTTTGATACCATGCGGGAAATAATTAAGATAATCACTCTTCATAAGTTCCAAGAGTTCATCTTCCTCATAATAATGGTAAAGCATAGCCATCATCATTCTAGCAGGGTAACGTGTGGTCAAATCTCCTCCAGGCATGTAATGTGGCATTAAACTTCCAATTCGTTCGTATTCTGTTCTGTTAGAATATAATATCTCCCCTCCCCAAGCATTTCCATCAGCACCATAACCTACACCATCGGCTGCTATACAAATAAGTTCTTCCACTCCCCAATCAAGAGATAGAGCAGCAGCATGAGCATGATGATGTTGAACCTTCCAAACAGGGCATTGAAACTTTTCACCAAATTCTTGCGCCAATTTCGTGGTAAAAAATTGAGGATGTAGGTCACAAGTCACAACATCAACATTGTCTGTCCTTGTGATGCCCATCATATATTCTATAGCTTTTTGTAGATAAAGGAAGGTTTCATATTTAGTGGTATCTCCGATATGCTGAGAAACATAGCATTTTCCTTCCTTGAGGAGAGAAAAAGTCACATCAATTTCAGGTCCAAGGGCCAGAACATTCAAATCGGTGTTGATCTTAGAAAAATCATAAGGTTCAGGCACGTAACCCCTCGAACGACGTATAAATGCCAAATCACCCCCACGAAACCTTACAACACTATCATCACATCGGTTGATAATCTTGCGGTTGTGCAAGAGGAAATAATCAGCAACACCTTCCAGTTTACTTAATATTTCCTTGTTCTTAGTTAACATAGGCTCACCAGGCATGTTAGCAGAGGTCATTATGTAAGCTGGTGAGTCCGTGTAAGTGAATAAAAGATGATGTAAGGCAGAGTACGGGAGCATAACTCCTAAATTATGAAGTTCTGGTGCAACTTGGGGGGATAAATAATAATCTTTATTTTTTTTCAGAATAACAATGGGTCTGTTATTTGATAGGAGGATATCCTCTTCATAATCTGTAACTTCAGCGAAACTTCGTATTGTTTTAATATTTGGAGACATACAAGCGAATGGTTGATTCATCCTACCCAGTTTATCACGCATATTGATGAGCGGAAGATCATCAAGGGTGTTTGCCACCAAATGTGTGCCACCAATACCCTTCATTGCCAATATATATCCTTCATCAAGAAGGTTTGCTGCTTCTTTGATTGGATTATCTGAATTTATCTTCTCTTCACCATAAAGGGAAACTTCAGGTCCGCAGATCGGGCAACAAGATGCTTCAGCATGGTAACGCCGGTCTTCAGGGTCTTCATATTCTTTTTTACAATCAGAACACAGGGGAAATACATCCATGGATGTACGTTCACGATCATAAGGAACTGAACTGATCACCGTAAAACGAGGGCCACAATCAGTACAAGCAATGAACGGATATTGAAAACGCCGATCTCCATTTTTCATAACTTCATCCAAGCAACTATTGCAAGTGGCAATATCTGGAGGTATTACAGAAGATCCAGAAAAGTTGGAAGAGCTTTCTAATATCTGAAAACCATTAAACCTTGACGAACTACCATCATCCAGCCAATCTATTTTTACAGAATCAACTTTGGATATAGGTGGTTTTTTAGTTTTAATTTCATTTGAAAAACTTTTAATATTATCTTCACTTCCCTCAACTATTATTTCAACCACATTACCTAAGTTCCGCACGTATCCGTTTAGTTTTCTAGCATTAGCTAACCTGTAAACATTAGGTCGGAATCCAACTCCCTGTACTATTCCTTGGACAAGTATACGTGCTTTTTTCAATTTCATACCTCTAATTTCGTCATTTTTTAATTATGAAACATAGTTTTTCTAGGATATTAATTATTATGTAGGGATGAAAAATATGAATTTACAATTGAGATCATAGAATTGTTTTTAATACTCCAGCTTAATATATAAGATTGATAGGTAGAGATAGTATGAAGAAAATACTCCAAGAACTGATTAATGGCAAAATATCGGTAGAAACAGCTGAAAAAATGCTTAAAACCATGCAGATTGCTGAATTGGAGGATTTTGCTAAATTAGACGCTGCACGCGATCTTCGCACTGGATTCCCAGAAGCTATTTTTGCCGAAGGTAAGGATGATCAGGAACTGGTGAAGATCATCAAAGACTGTGCAAATAGGGGAAGAGTTCTGGTAACTCGATTGGGAGAGGATCGGTACTTAAAAATCAAAGAAGAAATAAATAATCTTTTAAAAAAAGGTTTTCAAGTTGAATACAATAATAAAGCACGAATTTTGCTCATTAAAGATGGCGAAATAGAAAAGCGGGGAAAGATAGGGATCATCACCGCCGGCACATCTGACGTTCCCGTGGCAGAAGAGGCACGTATAGTGGCAGAAGAGGCAGGTTGTGATGTTTTAGTATCTTATGATGTGGGAGTGGCGGGGATTCATCGTTTATTCTCACAAATCAGGCGAATGATTGAAGAAGATGTAAAAGCCATTATTGTCGTGGCGGGAATGGAAGGAGCATTACCATCAGTGGTTGCTGGGCTGGTGGATGTTCCAGTTATAGGTGTTCCTACATCTGTGGGATATGGGGTGGGAACAGGCGGTTTTGCGGCCCTTAATGCCATGTTGCAATCTTGTGCACCTGGAATTGCAGTGGTAAATATTGACAATGGTTTTGGAGCAGCTGTTTTCGCTGCCACAATTGTTAAACAACTTTAAAAACCAATTTTATTGATTATTTTAGCATTCATCTGATGAAAAAAGTATTTATGACCAAGATAAAAATTAACAATAAGGCATACCATTTTTCGTTTTGAAGGTTTAATCTATTGGTATCCAAGAACCATTGCAATAAAATGGATAATAACACAGTTAATAGGATTGCAAAACCTATCCCGGCAAAAACATCTGAAATATAATGAACTCCTACTAAAACCCGGCTAAATGACAGTGTTATTGCAAAAATTAATAATAAGGATGATAAAACTACTTTTTTCCAATTTCTCCTGAAGTTTTCATCATTACTTAAAAAACATATCATTAGTGGCAAAGTGACTGCAAACGATTCAAATGAATGTCCTGAAGGAAAAGAAAATCCGGTTACATGGTATAAACTGTTAATATCAGAATAAGCTACCCATGGTCGTGGAATTGCAAATAAATCTTTCATGACAGGGTCAACAATGGGAGTTCCAATTCCAGTGACCAAAATGGATAAAAATAGCACCAAACGATAAGGTTTTAATTTATTAACCTTGAATGACATGATATAAACTACTATAATGGGGAATAAAACAATATATAACATATACAATGTAAAATTGTACCAGAACCATGCAAATGATGCATTGGTACGCAGCGCATTGAAACTAGCCACTAAATGGTAATTAAAACCTGGAATAAAATAGGTGATTAAGGCGGAAACCAATAAAATAGCTGCCAATAAAATCAAAATCAGCTTCTTTTGACTTCCAAACTCGAATAATTTCATTTCAGAAGTTTGTGTAGTAAGGTCCATTTTATATCCTGATTGGTTTCTTATTATGGTAGGTTTAAATTATTTAACATCAAAACATACTAATTTTTCCAATTCTCTTCAGATTGGCAGTATTTTTTCCCCCATTCGCACAAAGAATCAAATATTGGTAATACAGATTCTCCTTTGGAAGTTAGTGAGTATTCGACCTTAGGAGGAACTTCAGGGTAAACCTTCCTGTTTATTATCCTGTCTTTTTCCAACTCTCTAAGGGTTTTTGTTAACATTCTCTGAGTTATATCTGGTATTTTCTTATTTATCTCATTAAATCGAAGAGTACCATCTTTTAATGAACATATTACTAATGATTTCCATTTTCCACCTATTTCATTAATGGCAACTTCTACTGAACAGATATACTCATGATTTTTGCCATTTTTTGCCATTTGATCCTCCTTTTATTTCAAGACATCAGGTTCATGTATAATATTTACGAATGGCTAAATAAATGCTATACCTTATGATACTAAGTATACTTTATGTAAGTATATATGATCAATGTCAGTACTTACTATAAATACTATTAGTTACTTTTATATATTGTTGAACTTATCGAGGTGAAAAAAATGGAAGCAAAATTTGATTTACAACATTTCTGCTGCGGTCCTAAAGGCTGTCAAATAGAAATAGAATACGGCGAAATGATGGATGCAGAATAAATAGAGATTTTTTTTTATTTCAATTAATTATTTTTTTTATTCCATTACTTTAAATGATTAACATTTTTTAGTAATATATGGTCACTAAAGCTTGAAATTCTATTATTTTCTTTTTAAAAAAGGAGTTTGTAAAGTTGTTGGGTCCTAAAACAGCAGCGAACATCATTACAACTAATTCGTTGGATAATGTTTTTAGGGAGCTGAATCATTATCTTTGAGTTTTTTTTATTATAAATCTTTCAGTTTTTCATTCCATATGGGCAAATATAAACACATAAACCGCAAACTTCCCATTTCGCCTCTTCATGAAGATATTTTTCACATTTACTGGCATCATAACGTGTTTCTCGAGGTTCATCCTCCTTGAAGGGCGTACCAGTGAAGGCAGAAACCGGGCAAATATCCACACATTCTGTACAGTTACCACACTTTTCATCTTGGGAGGTTCCAGTAACATTAAGGGGAGCATCGGTAAGTATGGTTATCCAACGTACCCTTGGGCCTGCTTCAGGTGTGATCAACATACAATTTTTCCCAATCCATCCATGACCAGCCAAATGAGCGGCTAATTTGTGGGAAAAAACTGCACAGATACGTTCATCATCATAACGTTCCGATGATGGGATAGGGAGAGCTTTGTAACCATTATTCTGGATCTGACTACTTATCCTGGATGCAAGAAGGTCTAACCTTCGGTTAATGATATCGTATCCATGATGGCGGTAATTAACTGCCACAGCCCGTTCTTCCCGTTGGGGGAGTTGATCTACAATACTATCAATAATTCGTATTCCTAATGAAATAGCCAGGAGATAGGAAGCAACTTCATTTCCACCCTGTTCTTTAATAAAACCATGGGCCGATGATAGATCGGCCACTCCAAAATAATCTGCTCCTTCATCCAAGGCAGTTTTTCTAAATTCTTTGTTCAAATCCATAAAAAACACCTTAAATATTATCAATCCTAGAACTATCCATTTCCATCGACGATGGGCATGATTTAAACCCGTTTTCCATATAAAACAACGAAATTGTAGTATTTATAATAAACATCCACATCTACAAAACCGATTTCTTCCAACCATTTGAAATTATCTGCCAATGATGCTGGTTTATCCAGTTCCATTCGATCCAATATGATGGTTTTCTCTGATTTGGATAAAGCACTCATATCTATTTTGTTTAACCAATTCCGATAGTACTCCTTCTCATTGGCAGGGTAGGGTCCCCTAACCTGATCGGCATTGATGAAAACACCTCCCGGATTCAGATGTTGGTAGACTTTTTCATACAGTAACNTCTTATCGGGGTGTTCTAGGTGGTGAATGGAAAGGGAAGAAACCACAATATCAAAAAATCCTTCTAAATCTTGTTTCAAGTAGTCTGCAACCACGTAATGAAAGTTCGAAGAATTTTCGAACCGAGTCCTGGCAATGTTTAACATTTCTTCTGACAAATCAAGAAGGACGAAATCACCCAGGGGGTACTTATTATGAAGATAAGATGTTAAAAGTCCAGTTCCAGCACCAAGATCAAGTATTTTAGGCTTGAGGATGTTTAAATTGGCCAGATCAGATGTGACCTGGTAAAGATCTTCCAGACAGGGAATAACATGTTTTCGTTGCTGGTCATATTCTTCAGCACCCTGACTGAACTTTTCTTTCAACAAATCATGATGATTTTTTTCTTCCAATTAATACTCACTCCTAAAATTTTAATCATAAATCATGGTTAGCCTCTGTTTTCTTCAAGAGAGATTCTTTTCGTTCTTGAAAAGTGAAATTTTCATCATGATCTTTAAAATCCGATTCCTGCCTTTGGTGATGTTCATTAAGTTTTTCCCACATTGGCTGAATTAAATCCAGATTCAAATGGTCGGTTTCAATAATTTTTATAATCTTCATTCTATGACCTTAAACTTTCTATACACTGATTTGATTTGTATAGGAAATAAATGGGTATAGATTTCATATAGTAGGGAGTGTTTGAAAATGAGTGTTAAATGTAGTAAATTTTCAGCACTAAGTGGTATGAGTACTGTTACCTCTGAGAATAATTTCTGCACTGTCCTAAAATTAGCTTTTTTTTAGCAAGTTAATCATGCACCTTGCCATGATCATGAAAAAATCCCCCACTNGTAAAGATTTTCCNATTGATTATTTTCCATATTTTTTTCAATGATCACCATGATAAACTGCATAAAACCCATCAGTATCGGCATAAACTGGTTTGAAACCGAAGTCTTCTGCTTTTACCATGGTTTTTTTAATGTAATCCCTTCCCCACGCGGTAATCGCATCAGCACATTCCAAACGGTACCATCTGAAACGTGAATAACCATAAACTCCATACATGGAATTGGCCAGTCGTTTAAGTGCTTCCTGCTGCACATTGAGAAATTTTTTCTCCTCTTCATCGGAAGATTCTTTCATCATGGTCTTAAGACGCACTCTCTCACGGAGAATATTGCCTATGATTGATGGAACAAAACCAGCAGGCCCTTTAAGAAACATGTATCTTTTTTCAGGAGAGATGTGACATTTTTCATCGTCACATTCAGTCACCAGAGTATCAGGTGAGACATTTTTTGAAATGATAATGCTCGGGTAGACTCCTGAAATCGAAGTAAACAATGTTTTCATGCAATCCTTTAACTGGGTCTTTAACATACCCTCCTGAGGCTCTTTTTCCTCTTCGGTTGGAGTATTGTGATGAAGATGGTTTATTAGGTACTATTTCACCTTGTTCATAGGCTTTGCGGATAAGATACCACTCTACTAATTGACCAGTCGCCATGCGAGCAACATCAAAAAATGGTTGTCCAACTATTCTGGTTAACTCCAAAGTCAAAGGTAACATTTTTTCCCCAATTTCTGTGACAGTTACTGCATCATCCAATGAGTACTTAAACAATGTATCTAGTTTTTCGCCTCCTTCACTCCAGTAGCAGTGTATTTCATCACCAGGAATATCCTGTTTTTCCTGATCAAAAAGTTCTAAATAGACTCTTTCCAAGGTGTAACGATCCAATTGCAGATAACGACGCATTATAAGGTAAAGATCAACATGAACTCGTCCTTTTACCAGCGCAGCATTAGCAAAACCTTTTTTCATAAATTTTAATTGTGAACCATCAGTTCCCAAGTTTAATGGAATGTTCAAAAGTTCTGCCCGATCTTTTATGTAGGGGAAATCAAAATTGTCAGAATTGTAACCAATGAGAAGGTCAGGATCTTCTTTTTGTATGATTTCAACAAATCTTTCAATAATTTCGGATTCGTTTTTAACAGTTTCCACAAAATCAAGACTTGATCTAGCGGTAGATATTACTTTTTGAAGTCCTTGATTACTGGAAAGACTGATCATAATTATAGGGTCTTTTTCTGATTTGGGCATTCCTTTTGGGTTGTAAACTTCAATATCCAGGCTTAAAATATTAAGATTAGGAAAATCAGAACTAATCGGCCGAATTTCACCTTGTAACTTGAATAATTTGGTTTGACAATTATTGCTGATTTCATTTATATCTAAGGGATTGGTGGTTTTTCCTTCTACTTCCACCTCTGCCATGGGAAACAATCCTTTATCTATAAGATATCTCCGGTAAAATGGTATATCATGTTCTCGTATTTCTTTAACGCTTGATAAGTCTCTTATTTTATCTCTTAATTTAGGAACATCTTGTGGATGATTGAAAGTCACTTTTATGAAATATTTTTCTTTAGCTAAATCTTTCATTTTCACCTTTTCAACTTTCACTACATTCAATTCTTCTATTTGCTCCTGACACTCTTCTATGTCTCGGGGGACTACGTAGATGTAAGGTTGGAATCCATCATCAAGGACGATAATTGATTCATTTGCATCGTTTTTTTCTCTTCCAAAGAGCCTTATAATTGCTTTTTCGCCCCGGGTGACGTAGTCGATATCCAGGAGCACCATTCTTTTGGTTTCCATACGCTCTTAATTTATATTAATCGGAGTATAAAATAATTGTTTAATGAAGATTTTTGGATTTTAAATCTTAAAAATTCTTGATGTATATGAATGTGAATAAAATTAAAATTTGTGTTTAAAAATTGAATTTAGGTTTTTTAATCTTCTAAAAAGTATTAACAATCATATTATACTTTCCAATTACTATTTTTTTTTAAATGAGTTATCAATACAATAGTATGTGAAGAGGTAATACAATATTTATAACTTAGCCATATATTGCAAGTGTAAATATTGTCAGTGTTTAACAATAAAAGGTTTAATCAGATTAATTGGGTTTTGATAAAAGACATCATCAAAATACAATAATAACACATCGCCAGGAGGTTCAGTTCAATGGAATTTCAAAGAATGGATTTAGAGAAACATGATTCTAACAAGGTTTCAGAGATAATTTATGAAGCTGATGCCAATACCTTCAATTTTTTCTTTGGAAATAAGAAAAATGCATCCGAAAAAATTGAAAAACTGGTGAATGCAGGCGATAATAATCTGGGATACCAACAGACGTACGTTGTAACCAATGAAGGAAATCACATTTTAGGGGTAATGGTATATGCAACAAGGGTTAGGAATGATAACATCAGGCAATCAAAGGTTATTTTAAAGAATTTTAACATTATCGATTCGTTAAAGTTCATCATGATTGAGATACTTGATGGAATTTTCCTTTCGGATATTAAGGAGGATGATTATTATTTTGCCATTGTAGCTGTTGACGAAGACTCAAGGGGGCAGGGAATAGGTTCTTTAATTATTAAAGAGGGTATTAAATTGGCCAGGAAACAAGGATGTAAAAGAGTGGTTTTAGATGTTGACTTTGAAAATAAAGGTGCTTTAAGGTTTTATGAAAAATTAGGGTTTACAATATTTAATACAAAGAGTATTTCAATTTTTAGATGGGAAGAAGGGGTTTACAACATGGAATATTTATTGAATGATTAAGAAGATTTTTTCACCAGTTAATGGAAAGTGTCTCTATTAAGTTGTGGTTTTGCTTTTACATTTTAATTTCGCCGAGTAACTTGAAAACATCTTTTTGTTTTAAGAATAAGGATTTAATCGGCCTTTAATATGCGGCAAGTTTCTCAATAATAATTAGTTCACACACTATTTTTTAAGAGCAGTATTTACATAAAGATGCAAAAAACAAGTGTATAGAATTCCAAAATCAATCCTATCTGAAGAATGGAAACAACAATGAAATAGATGGATAATGGAATCAAGTTGGACAAGGATACCCACATGGATATTTTCATAGCCATTATATGTAATTATTTAATAATAGGAATTAATAACTTATGGGTATTCACTAATCATCTCGAATTAGTTATTACACTAGTGAAATAGATACAATATGATGCCATAAATATTTTTTTAAGAAGGGGGACTTAAGGTGAAGATAGGAATAATTGTGCATTCACAAACAAATAATACCTATTCTGTTGCTGTAAAGCTTCAGAAAAACTTCAAAAAGATGGAAACGAAGTTAATATTAAAACAGTAGATATGGTGGGGGGTAATAAACCTCAAAGTGAGGATATACAAATTGAAAACCCTCCAGATGTAACTGTATATGATGGTCTAATTTTTGGCTCTCCTGTACATGCATTTTCACTGGCACCGGCAATGAAAATTTATCTGGAACAAATTCCATCTCTGCATGATAAAAAAGTCGCATTATATGTTACTAAGGCATTACCTCTCAAATTCACAGGTGGAACCCGTGCCATTGGTCAAATGGAAAAAATTTGCCAATCTAAGGGTGGAAATATTATGGGAACTGATATTGTCGTATGGCGAGGGGATATTGATAAAAAAATCAATGAACTGACCCAAAAATTCAGTTTAATCTTCGAATTATAAAATCATCTAATATAGAACCGAATATGAAAACAGAGATTTATTATTTTTCAGGCACAGGAAACTCTCTAGTTGTTGCCAAAGACATTGCTAGAAGAACTAATGGAAAATTAATTTCAATCCCAACAATGATGGACAATTATACCATTCAAATAGATGCAGATATAATTGGGATTGTTTTTCCTACTTATTATGAACCATATGGTGGAGTTCCGCTCATAGTAAGAAAATTTGCCCGTAAACTTGAAAAAATTAATTCAAAGTATCTTTTTGCCATCTGCACATATGGGAGTGGTTCTTTCAAAGCTATTAACTGTTTGGAAGAAATTATCGAATCTCGAGGAGGCAAACTTACAGCAGGATTCACCGTTAACATGCCTAATAACATGGCTGGACCATCCCTTAACAATTCTAAAAAACAGGAAAAATGTTCCATGTTTGGGAAGAAAACATTGATTATATAAGTGCCCAGATATGCGCCCGAAAGAAAGTCAGATTCCACACACCAAATGTACTGGCTGGAAAAACATTTGGACTCATCAGATTTATTGTCAGCCCGTTTATTTTTCTTTTCAAACCTCTAACTTTAAGCCATTTGAAACGATACTCAAATTCAGAGAACATGGGCTATGAGGAAATGTTACCATATATGGATAGAAGTTTTAGTACCAATGAAAAATGTGATGGATGCGGAAATTGTGCCAAAATATGTCCAGTGAATAATATAGAAATNGTTGAAAATAGACCTAAATGGCTGCACAATTGTGAATTTTGTCTGGCTTGTTTTCACTGGTGTCANAAAATGGCTATAGNCAGTATTGAACTAAAAAATACCATAAGATATCATCATCCTAATGTTAAACTGTCAGAAATGATGATGAAGTAAAGATAATGATTTTATGATATATTTATATGATGAATAAAAATGATATTAAAAATAACTCTTCAATGACAAATTTATTGATAATTAAATTTTACAGAATTGATTATGATAGAATTTGTAGGAGTTCATCATGAAAAAAGTGTTCTTGTGGTGGTTAATTGCAGGGAGTAAGGGTGGAGAAAACCGTGCCCGGATAATAATTGAACTAAAAACTAGACCATACAATGCCAATAAACTTGCTGAAAGACTATCTCTCGATTATAAGACAATTAGGCACCATATTGATGTTTTAGATGAGAATAATATAGTTGAATCAACTGGCGAAAAATATGGTGCATTGTATTTCCTTTCAAATGAGATGGAAGATGTTTACGACACTTTTCTAGATATTTGGGAAGAATTTAAAAAAAGTGATGAATAAATACACGGAAAAGAAGGTATAAAACATGTTAATGTTACTCGCTGTGTTCGGACTGTCAAATTTAATACCTAATTTATTTGCATTGGTTAAATCTTCGGCTTTAATAACTAGTATTGCCAACATCATTCTTTTAATTGGAATGCTCTNTGTGTACTTAGAAAGACACTTGAAAATCAAATCCAAATTTACCACAGCACTGGTTTTATTTTCACTANTTTTCCTTGCACAGAACATATTATTTTCAGTTTATTTCGTATACAATCTTCCTGAAACAATAATCAACGCTATTTTGCCTTTAATATTTTTAGGACTAGAATTTGCCGCATTAACTCTTCTCTTGATGATAACAAGGGAATAATTATTCATTTTTTCTATTTTTAAATCTCTTTTTCCAGGGGTGGTTTAATTTTAAGGTTTTAAAATAGGGATGAATTTGGAGGGAAAAAAGAGGAAAAGTTGATTAAATTATGGAAAAATTACTTTTAAGTGTTTAAACTAGAATTAAGTAAAGGTTTAGGACTTAAAAAAATCAAAGATTCCTTAACTAATGTTTAAGTAAAAATCATTTTTTTAGTTAAAAATCAGAAATGGAGGTTTAAAACATGGTAGATGTTAAAGAAATTAAATCATTAAAACTGACACCGTTCACCAAGATGTCAGCTTCAATATATGGGATTTTAGGCTTTATCGGTGCTATTGTGATGCTGATAGTCCTNATTATCGTGCAAACAACGGGAATTATCNCTCAATTAGGGCATTTTAACTTGATAACAGGATTAGGAGTGCCTTTAATTATTTTAATTCCAATAGGAACATTCTTCGGTATGATAATCGGAAGTTTTTTTTCTGCATTGCTTTATAACATACTGGTACCAAGACTTGGTGGTGTTAAGTTAGAATTAGAAGGTAATGAAGTGGAAAAAATTCAAGTAATTCCATTTTCTCTGATATTATCTGCTATCGAAGCAATATGGGCATTTATCACCGGATTAGTTCTGGCAGCAGTATTATCGCCCCTGTTATCATTTATAGGTGCAATTGCCACCATGCCAGAGGCAGCCAATATAACAAATAATATAACTCATGTAACTGGAACTACCGTATCCACAGGAGCGCAAATAGGAACAGCAGGGTTAATTTTATCTCTGGTTTTAATCATTGGGCTGCCTGTGATGGTATTTGTGTTTGGATTCATCTGGAATTCTTTGTTGGCAATATTCTATAACTACATAGTTTCTAAAGTAGCTAAGATCCAGCTTGAGTTTGTTCAAATTACTGGAAGTTTGTTTGAACTTAAACACATACCTGTCTTACCAACTGCCCTAGCTGTAGCACTAATCTTCACATTATTAGGGCTCATATCTGGTATTCTGTCCCAAAACTATGGAGAATTCATATCTAACTTTATCATTTACTTCATAGAAACCGCACTAATTGCAATTCTATACAATTTCTTGGCACCCAAGATTGGTACTATCAAATTGAATTTGGAATAAAAAATGGGATACAGATATTATTGGAAGTAGTAATGTGGATGGATAGGTATTCCAAAGATTTTAAAAAGTTGAAGAAGTTGTTGAACCCACTTCTATCGCCCTAAAGTCTTGGTAAAATTTCACCCCTCTAATGTGCTACACAGTTACATGGCACGGGGGGTAGAAACCTTTCCTTTCCATTGGTTAGGAAGGTTTGTAACCTAAAAAAAATATTTCAATCAACTAACTTTTTTAAAATATGTTAACTAATCTGCTCATTATTGTCTACCAGAATAGTCTATAGTATGCAACNATGTAATATCAAAAGTTAGAGCATAAAATGAAATCATGNATTAATTCTTATAAGTGCATAAATGTTCTTAATGAGATATAAAGGACATAACTACCTATTAAAATTAATCCTTCTTTTCTGGAAAGCTTATTTCCCCTGTAAAGTAGTAATAAGAGCAATATAGTAATTAAAATAAGAGCAGGGCCATCATAGGTTATGACAAATTGATCTACTGGAACAGTTGCCAATATGGCAGGCACACCTAGACCAATCATAATGTTGAATATATTGCTGCCTAAAACTGTTCCTAAAGCTAGATTATCTAGTCCTTTTCTTGCTGAAGTTATTACAGTGAAAAATTCTGGACTGGTTGTTCCAAATGCTAAAATTATTCCTGCAAACATTGCCGGTATGCAGAAAATTGCAGAAAGCTCTACAGCACAGTAAACAATAATGTGACAACCCACAGCTAATCCTATAACTCCTAATAATGCGTATAAAACTGTTTTTGCTATATTTAGTGATGGTNTGTGAGTTTTTTTCTTTTCAGGTTCTTGTTGACGGTTTTCCTTTTTTTGACCTTCAATAAGGAAATAGGTATAAATCCCATAAGCTGTTAAAAGTACTAAACCTGCAATAATATTTATTTCGTGAAAAATTACTAGGAATGCTAATAAAATCACTGCAGTGCCCAGAGCCATTAAACCGTCTCTTTTTATAGTAACCTTTTGAGATAGTATGGGACCGGTTACAAGAGCAGTAATACCCAAAATTCCGCCAATATTCCACATATTGGCTCCAATCACTGTTCCTACGCCCACATCAGGGTTTCCAGTTAAAATAGCTATCATGGCTGAACCAAACTCAGGTAAGGAAGTACCAATTGCCGAGGCAGTCACACCCAAAACCACGTCTGATACACCAAAAAATGTTCCTAAATCTGATAAATTATTAACAAAAATATCTGCTGCCTTTAAGACACCTAAAATTGATAAAACTAACAAAATGATAAGAACTATCCACATGTTTTTCACTTGAACAAAATTATGTTATGATTCATTGTCTGGAACATCTATTTATACATTGGCTTTTTTTAGGTTATTAATGGTTTGATATCTTCATATTCGAGCTATCTGGGGAATATTAGTAATAAAATTACCCAAAAAATCTTCAGATTCTTAAATTAATTCAAAAACTAGTTTTGAAGCATTTCAATCACCAGTTGGCTTAGAAATTAAGTAATATGTAATTTATTTGGCATGAAGATAGATGATGGTTTTTTTTTAAATCTGTGAACACTCATTTTTTTGTAAAATAAACAATCATAGAAAATTTCCTTGATTAGTATATCATTCGAATGTATTGGTGATTTTTTAAGATTATATAGTTTTTTTTGGGGGGTTTCCATGGAAACAATAATACCTCGATTATTAATAAATATTCAAGGAAAAAAACAATTTAGGAGTTTTTGATTATGAGTAGATGGTACAAAGAACTGTTCACAAATTATGCTGATAAATACGAAGATGAATCATTTACCCAGGGAACCATTGGGGAAGTTGATTTTATAGAAAAAGAAATTCATTGGAATAAAAATTGTAAAATACTTGATGTGGGCTGTGGAACTGGCCGTCACGTAATTGAACTCACCAAACGAGGTTATTCCGTAACCGGTATTGATCTATCTGAAAACATGCTAAAAAAAGCCCGTAAAAATGCTTGCAATGCAGGATTTGAGATAGATTTCAGGCAAGCTGATGCCAGAAATCTATCATTCCAAGGAGAATTTGGCTTGGTTATAATGATCTGTGAAGGGGCCTTCCCTCTCATGGAAACTGATGAAATGAACTTCAATATCTTGGAAAGTGCTGCACGATCACTTAATAAAAAGGGTAAATTAATCTTAACTACCCTTAATGGTCTGTTTCCATTATTTCATTCTGTTAAAGATTTCATAAACTCTGATTCCACATCTCAAACCAACAAAAATAACACATTTGACCTCATGACCTTCCGAGACATATATCAGTTGGAAATAGAAGGGGATGATGGTTGTAAAATGAATTTAAACTGCAACGAACGATATTATGTTCCATCAGAAATTAATTGGCTCCTAAAATCAATTGGTTTTAAAAAAATTGATATTTATGGATGCCAAATTGGTGCGTTCAGCAGAGACGTTCCATTAACAACTGAAAATTATGAAATGTTGGTTATCGCTGAGTTTTAAAGATTTTTTTTATTTTTAAACTTGTTTTTTATATTTTTTTGGGTCTAATGGTTTACTATTAAATGTCCATAACTATATATAGTACCTTGCATTATACAGTACCTTGTAAGATATAGTGATCATTATGAACACACAATTTAAAAAAGGAGTACTTGAACTATGTGTTTTGGTACTACTAGATAGAAAAGACTGCTATGGTTACGAAATGGTGGATGAAATCTCAAAAACTATTTCAATTTCGGAAGGAACAATTTATCCTCTTCTAAAAAGGTTAAAAAAGGAAAACATGGTTATTTCATACTTAAAGGAATCACAAGATGGCCCTCCAAGAAAATATTACAAGATCACAGTCATTGGAAAAGATAGGAAGAAAAATCTGGTGGAAGAATGGGGTCAATTTTCAATGGGTGTAAATAATCTAATTCATGAGAAAATCAATAATTCAGGGGATATAAATGATGAATAAGGATGAATATATTGAAAAACTCAGTAAACTCCTTAAAAAACTGCCAAAAGAGGAAAGGGAAGACATATTATGGGATTATGAAGAACACTTTATGATTGGTCTGGAAAAGGGTAGGTCTGAGGAAGAAATTTCAAAAGCTTTAGGAAATCCCAAAACACTTGCAAAACAGATCAAAACCGAGTACATGGTTAAAATAGCTGAAGATAAACAGTCTGCCAGCAGTATGTTTGAAGCAATATTATCTGCGGCTGGACTTGGAATTTTTAATTTAATATTTGTAGCAGTACCTGCCCTGATTTTAATTGCCATTTTACTAACCTTTTTTGTTTTGAGTGGGGCAATGGTCTTTGGCGGCATCTACATAACCCTGGCCTCTTGTTTACAGCCAGTTTTACCTCAGTACCATTTTAATATNCTAATAGGCGATGGCTGGTTGAANATTTTAGGAGGAATACTGGTTGGTATTTGTTTAACCATTTTAGGCCTTGCATTTTTAGCAGGATTGTATTTTGTCACTCGATGGTTGTATGGATTGGCTATTAGATATTTAAAATTAAATTTAGAGATAATTAAAGGACGCAGATAAAGTTTTCGAACATTAAGTAGGGGGTTAGTATTAATGAAAAAAATTCTTTGGTCGCTACTAGCAGGAACTAAAGGAGGGACGAATCGTGCTAGAATNATTGCAATTTTACGAGACAGACCTTATAATGCTAATCANCTTGCTGAAAAACTTTCTCTTAATTATAAAACAATAAAATACCATATTGAAGTTTTAGAGAAAAATGATATAGTTACACCCACACATAAAGGATATGGTGCATTGTATTTCCTTTCAGATAGAATGGAAAAAAATTTCACTACTTTTATGCAGATTTTGGCAGATTTTGGTAGTTCTGACTCTGAAATTTATTATATAGAAGACAAAATTATCGACAAGGTTCCTGTGGAATTAATCAATTAATAAGCTTTTTTAACTCAATTACTTTAAATTTACTTATCCTAACCTATTTTTATTTATAAATATACTATTTTTCTGATTAAAGATTATTTTTTCTGCAATATATTTTTTTTATCAGATTTTAAAATCGTTTTTTTTTCCAGTGATCTTTTTTAATTTTGGGTGAATTTGGGTGTAATTTGTGGGGAAATAAGAGATAATTGGAATAAAAAATGGGGAAATTGTGGGGAAATTTTGGAAAAAACTATTTTTAAGGGTTTAATCTAACATTTGATTACAAATAACATGAATTAGTAAAAAGGAGGTAGTTAAAAAGTTTTTGGGAAAATGAAAAATCAAGATGTTCCAATGAAAGAGGGGATCTAGGAAAATGATTAATCATCAAATCCTATTATACCGTCTCAAAATCCCTTCTAGAGGAACATTTAGATTTAATAATTAAAAGTAATTTTAAATGTGAATTTAATTATTAAAATAAGAAAAAATATAACTTTGAAATAATTTTCAAGATTATTAATTGAAATGGAATAATACAACCGCATTTTAATAATAAAATGGATTGTATTCAACTAAAAATATTTTAATTCAAAATTAGGTGATTATTATGTCGTTTATAAAACTCATGGCTAAAAATCCATTTAGGAATCGGGCCCGTTTAGCCTTATCCGTGATAGGAATTGCTATTGGTATAGCCACTATTGTGGCTTTGGGAATGGTGACTGATGGACTTAAATTAAGTGTTGAAGAGCAGTTAAAGACGGGTGGGGCTGATTTTGTTGTTGTGAAAAACACCACCTCTGAATCATCATCAGGATCAGAAACTATTAATGAAAAACGAGTGGATGAAATCAGCAAGATGAATGGAGTTAAACAAGCAGCAGGTGTTTCCACTAGTAGAATGATAGTAAGTGGCGATCAACTAAATCTGGCTGGTGTAAATTCCAAGGATCTGAATTTATTAGGGGCTAAGATAACACAAGGCAAAGCATTTTCAGCAGACGATAAAAACGAATTGATATTGGGCAAATTAGCTTCAGATAAGCTAAAAAAGAAAGCTGGAGACACAGTAACCCTTAATGGAAATAAATACACAATAACTGGCATATTTGAAACGGGTAATGTCAATTTGGACTCTATAGGTGCGTTACCATTGAAAAAACTCCAAAAAATGGACGAAGAAGAGGGAAAAGTATACATGATTTATGTAAAGATCAAATCTGGTCAAGATTTAAAAACANTTTCTAAATCAGTAGAAAAAGCTTATCCTGGTGAATTAACATCATTAGCATCACTTGAAGATTATCAAAAGGCTGATAATAGTTTAAAAAATATCGAAACAGCAACAATGGCAATATCTTTACTTGCAATTATTGTTGGCGGAATTGGAATAATAAATACCATGATAATGTCTGTATTCGAGAGAACTCGAGAAATTGGGGTTTTAAAATCAGTAGGATGGAAAAGTCGCAGGATATTGGGAATGATTCTGGGAGAATCCATAGTATTAACTCTAATTGCAGGTATGGTGGGAATAATACTTGGATTTATTGGAATCGAAGTGATTATGAAGTTTTCTGAAATTCCAATACCCTTAGCTTTCACTCCAGCCCTTGCTTTAAAAGCACTGGGAATTGCAATCCTGGTAGGCATAATTGGGGGTTTATATCCTGCAATTAGAGCTAGTAGATTAGCTCCAACGGAGGCGTTGCGCTATGAATAATGGAAATATTGTAGAAATAAACAATCTAAAGAAAGGATTTGATAAAGGGAGAATCAAAGCTTTAAATGGAATTGATCTTCAAATTAGGAAAGGAGAATTTGTATCCATAATCGGGCCTTCTGGTTCTGGGAAATCCACCCTTTTAAACATGATCGGAGCCTTAGACACGGCTGATGAGGGGTTAATTAGAGTTGCTGGAAATGATATAAGTCAAAAAAATGATTTAAGTGATTTTCGCTCAAAAGAAATTGGATTTATCTTCCAATTACACAACCTCATCCCTAACTTGAGTGTTTTGGAAAATGTTATGATTCCCATGTATGGAAATGGATATAACAGTAAACAAATGAGCGTAAGGGCTATGAATCTCTTAAAATATGTAAACTTACAAGATAAAGCCACAAGAAAACCCACTGAACTTTCAGGTGGTGAGAGACAAAGGGTGGCAATTGCTCGTGCCCTAGCCAACAAACCCTCAATTGTTTTGGCAGATGAGCCTACCGGTTCTTTGGACTCTAAAAATGGTAAAATGATCCTTAAACGTCTCAAAGAANTACATGAAAAGGAAAATGTCACTTTGATCATGGTNACTCATGATNTGAACGTGGCTTCCATGGCTGAGAGGACCATTAAGGTTTTGGACGGAAAAATCCAAACCTAATTTATTTTTTATGAAGCAATAATACACAAACTGGATTAACCTCAGATGATTATTAATCTTCTCTCATTTTTTTTAGAATTGAATTTGTCAATTTATCATTTTTTTTGAGAACTACTTGGAATAAGGCAAGATAAAGTTTTAGAAATGGTTCAAATTAACTATGTTGAAAAACATATTTAACAACCAATATATTTGTTGATTGAACATCATAACAGGGGAATCAAAATTATTGATATAAGAAAAGCTAGAATTAGGGACAGAAAAATGACCTACAATTGGCTTTATTACTCAGACTTTTCTGACTATTTAAATGACTTAGGAGGAATTAGCAAAGAAGCCATTCCTTCTTACGAATATTATAAAAAAGAAGAATACATGGATTTCTATTTTGATGATTCTCAACCAGACAAGGGACGAGCATACATTATTGTTTGTAAAAAAAATGGAAAAATTGAGGATATTGGGATTATATCCTACACATCGTTTCATTTACTTGATAAAATCACTGAATTTGACATTTGGCTTAAAAAACTCAGTTTAACTGGACAGGGTTATGGGACAAAGGCTTTATTAAGGCTTGTTGAAACTGTCAGGGATCTTGGATACGAAAAAGTAATTATTCGCCCATCAAAACATAATAAAAGAGCTATTAAATCATACCAAAAGGCTGGATTTATNCAAGAAGAATTAGAACCTAAAAATTATTATCTAAGCGAATATNTACCTAAATACAGTGATGGAGATTATGAATCCGGTGGAGATGTGTTTATGGTTCTGAAACTATAATTGTTTTAAATCCTCCCTTTCTTAAATAAATGCGTTCAGTGAATGTTTGGTTTAAAAGGTTGGATTTGATATAAAATTAAGAATTTCACGGAAAATGGACGAAAAAAACTGTTTTTATCAGNGGAATGGGATTCTGGTAATTATCCGTCCTCAAAAAGGTAATAATGNATNTGATGCCCATTGCATGGGTGAATAAAAATTAGTTTTCCCAACTCATGAAGAAGGGGGATGAAGATTATCCTCCTATTTCTATCATCCAGTTAGGAGTGGTACCTTTACAATGATCAGTTCTCAAACTGTTGAAGAATCCTACAGAAATATTCCAACAGCATTAGCTTTTTAATTAGCTAAAATCGTCCTTTGAAGATTCATTTCAGCATCGTCATATTATTATATACATAATTATAGAGTAATAAGCAGAATAAAGAATTGAGGGGAGGGATTTTTGTGGATAAAAATTTACTTTTTATTTTGGGAATTTCCATAATAATTATTGTTATTTTTGCTTCAGGATGCACACAGGATAACAATCAGATTAATAATCAACCCACAAGCCACTCTAATAGTTTTAAGATTACCAGCAGTGCATTTACTCAGGGTGGTCAGATTCCTCAAAAATACACTGCTGATGGTGAGGATATATCTCCACCTCTCACTTGGACTGGAGCACCATCAAATACTGAAAGTTTCACTATAACTTGTGAAGATCCCGATGCATCTGGACTTGATGATGGTGCATTCTTCCACTGGATAATCTTTAACATACCTGGAAACGTTACTCGGTTAGCTGAGGGCATACCCAACCAGAAGATATTGGATAATGGTGCAAAACAGGGAATTAATGATATGGATACTATAGGATACTCCGGACCATCACCGCCAAGCGGAACACATAGGTATGTGTTTAAAATCTATGCACTAGATGTATTGCTTAAATTAGAATCTGGTGCAACTAAACAACAAGTGAATGAAGCAATACAAGGGCACGTGCTTGTTAAGGCTAAAATAACAGGTAAATATGGGAAATAAATGTATTTAGACTAAATTAATTGTTTAAACTTATATTTCCATCCATTTTTTTAAACAATCCCCCCAATTCAATGTACACAAGTGTTCTATAAAGTTTTAAATAGTGCTCTTATTTTAGTAGTATAGGATGTATGATGAGTAAATGAGTTATTTCATTTTTTTCTCACATCTCATATAGGGGTTAAACAATATGCGAAATGATTATGTTCACGGATACTCAGAAAGGGAAGCAATCAGACTGGTTGATCAGGCAAAGACACTGTCTGCTCTCATGCATCATGATACTTGTTATCCTTCCGGAAGTCTGGTGTTGGAGGCTGGTTGTGGGGTGGGAGCTCAAACCATCACTCTGGCTCGTAACAGCCCCCATGCCGAGATAACTTCACTGGACATATCAGAACCATCCCTCAATCATGCCCGGGCTTTAATCAATGAAGAAGGGATTTCAAATGTCAAATTTCAATTAGGGGATATTATGAACTTGCCATTTGAGGATGAGGCCTTTGACCATGTCTTCATTTGTTTTGTTCTAGAACATCTCCCTGACCCTGTTGGGGCTCTTTTAAGTTTAAAACGGGTTCTCAAAAAAGGAGGTTCCATAACAGTTATAGAAGGTGATCATGGGTCTTGTTACTTCCATCCTGAGACAAAAGAGGCCATCAAAGCATGGCAGTGCCTAATTAAAGTTCAAAATGACTTGAAATGCAATCCTTTAATGGGTCGGGAACTGTATCCATTGTTAACTGAAGCGGAATTTAAAAACATTAAAGTTGATCCCCGAATAGTATATGTTGACTCAAGCAAACCGGAACTAGTGGATGGATTTATTAAAAAGACCATAATTGCTATGGTACAAGGAGTAAAAGACCAAGCACTTGAATCAGATCTTATAGATATTGAAACATGGGAAAAAGGTATTCAAGGTTTGTATAAATCTGCAGAACCTTCCGGTACGTTCTTCTACAATTTTTTCAAGGGAATAGCCACAAAGTAGGAAGTTGATTTATTGATAGTTCAACAAGCAAATGTAGATGATGCTGAAGAAATTCTCGCCCTACAGAAGTTATGTTACCTAAGCGAGGCTGAAATATATTCTGATTATACTATTCCTCCCCTTATTGACACATTAGACATGATAAAAGATGCTTTTGGAAAATATTTCTTCCTGAAAGTCACTAAAAAAGGGAAAATTATTGGTTCAGTTCGAGGAAGAATTTCCAGTCCTGGCACTTGTTACATTGGAAGATTAATCGTACATCCAGATTTCCAGAACCAGGGTATTGGAACTAAATTGATGATTGAAATTGAGAAAATTTTCCATAAATGCCATAGATGGGAGCTTATGACTGGACAACTAAGCACTAAAAATATTAAACTTTATAAAAAATGTGGTTATGAAACATTTAAGACGGAAAAACTCACACCTCACTTAACTTTAGTTTTTATGGAAAAAATAAGGAAAAAACACATTAATATTGATTATAATACATTTTAATAAAAATGAAATTAAAAGGGAAAATAAAGGATAAAATTTAAGAGTGCTGATTTTTTTTAGGGGAACATGCTAAATTAGGGCATTTGGGGGAAAAAAGATAAATAATTTCCTGATGGGATGATAATAGTAATGTATTGGCATTGTTACTAGAGTAACCCCAGTTTCGTGTTGGGGGCCAAAAAAACGGAAATTTAGAAGAGATTTTGTTGCAAAAATTTTCATTCATTCCTTATTTCATTGTTTGTGGCGGTTTTATATAGTGCATAAATAATAACCAAGTAAGCAACAGACCTTATCACCATAATGAAAAGATCAGAGCTTTTCATCCCTAAAATTATGGCCGAATGGGCTATACCAAAAAGTCCAAAAGTTATGGCTATGAATAGAGATATTAAACTATTATTCTTGTGGTATTCCCAGTAACCTAATCCGATTATTATTATACAAAAGATCAAGTTTAAAATAGTTACAGGATCAAGAACTGGCATTATCGGAACCTCCTATACTCCAATGTAATATGTAATGTTTATTTTTAAAAAGTTTTTTGATAACCAAACTTGAGACAAGTTGAGTAATAAACCATTTATAGTAGAATTAACTTATACATCTGTGATAATTGGAATTATGTGCCATTAATCGACTAAAGTAGAGGATTTGTAAAGATGAGGACTATAACCTTGTTTGCAATATTAGTTGTGATTATGATGGGGGTTTTTTACGGGGTTATATTCGCCACTGGTGAGCAGAAAGCTGATATGGATGGAAAAATCATCGGAATTTGCCATGCCAATCCCAACGATGAAAATAATACTCAAAATTCTATTCTAGTCGAGGGGAAGGTTGCAGGCAATAGTGAAACTCATAACATATCATTAAAAATTAATGATGCCACTGTAATACTAAAGAAAAACGGAAAAAAATATGTTAATGCATCTTTTTGTGAGATGAAAACAGGGAATAATGTTGCCGTAATGTTCACTGGACCATTCCTTGAATCATATCCGCCCCAGACTACAGCCAAAGAAATTATAATCATTTCCTAATACTTATCTGCACTAATTAGGTTTATTGGATAGTTTATTCTTTCTAACAGTGTTGTAATTAATTTAACAATTTTTTTAAGCCGCTAAATATGCGTTATTTATTAATAAATATCTTTTTTAGTATTTATTTTGAAGAATGAGCTTTTAAAAACTAATGTTACATTACCTCCGTAAGGTTTAAATAGCAACAGTGTGCAACGTAACTAATGAGCCAAGGTAGCTTAGAGGCGAAGCGGTGGACTGCAGATCCATTACACGGGAGTTCAAATCTCTCCCTTGGCTTTAATCCAATAAAATATATCATTCTATGAGCATTAGTTTAGGGGTCATAGTGTAACCAGGCTATCATCTGGGACTCCAGTTGTCTTTGAGGAAACGCGCGCTCTGACGTTAGGTATGATCAATCGGATGATGATCGATTGGAGTACTGAGACAAGAGAAATCCTAGGATCTGGGTTCAAATCCCGGTGACCCCACTATACTATTTTTTGTGAACACTTTCCTATTTCCTACTTGGATGGGTGTAAATTGACTAAAATCAACGATATAATTATAATTGAAGGAATCGGTTACGACTCCAATGTCTACATTTTTGAAGATGTTATAGTAGACACTGGAACAGGCCAAAACATGGATTACATACTTAAATCCATACAAGAAGCAGGTAAAGATGTTGATGAGTTGTCTTTAATAGTAAATACCCACAATCATTACGATCATGTGGGTGGAAATCATTACTTTAATTTGAAAGTGGCTATGCATGCAAATGATGCAGTAGCACTTGAAAAAGGTGATGAAGATGCATTATTGGCTACAATGTTCGGGGAATCTATTGAAAAAATGAAAGTGGATATTAAACTCGAAGAAGGGGATAAGATCCACGATTTTGAGGTTTTACTTACCCCGGGCCATACTTCTGGAAGTATCTGTTTATATGATGGTGAAACTCTTATCTCTGGAGACACAGTATTTTCTGGTGGAGGTTTTGGTAGGGTGGATCTGGGTGGGGATATGAATGATATGAGAAAATCCCTGGAAAGACTGAAAAAACTCGATATTGAATATTTACTCCCTGGTCATGGTCCTGCTGTAGAACATGGTTCTAGACATGTTAAACTGGCATGTGACATTTCAAACGGATATTATTAGTCATGATCCTTTTTAAAGAAAAATTTATAATTTATTTCATTTAATTAATCCAAATTCCAGTCTATTTTTTTATATTATAACTGAAGTATTGGGCGGATTTCTATCTTATATTTATTTATCTTCGGAAAATATCCAGCAAACCTTTAAATAACACGAGTACAGGGATAATTTCAAGTCTACCTATCCACATGTTGAATATTAGTAAAATTTCAGCTATATCTGGCATATTTGGGGAAATTATTCCCAAAGATAATCCTACATTTCCTTGAGCTGATGCTACTTCGAAAAATGAGTCAATTCCACTATAACCATACTGCATTAGCACTAACCAGCTTATCAAAATAAAGAAAAAATATAAAAATGTATAACTTCCTGCTTCTCTGATTTCAATATCACTTACTGGTTTCCCACTAATTGTCCGTGATATCACTGAACCTTCAGGAAGCAATATTCTCTTAATCTCCCAGTAAACGCCTTTAAAGAGGGTGATTACTCTGATTAGTTTGAGTGCTCCAGTAGTTGAACCTGCAGCCATACCAATTATCATGGCGATAGTTAGGATTACTTTTGGATAATCCATCCAAGTAGCCATAGCATTAATTGGCTCAGTATTGGAACCAGTACAACTCAGAGCAGACACCACATAAAAAACAGCATTCAGGTCGGTGAACTTTGCGTATACAACTAGGAGTATTGAAAATACAGCAACTATTATAATCATTGCCTGAAATTGCAAATCTTTAAACACATCTAAAACACGACCTTGGAATGCCTTATAATGAACAAGAAAACTCGTACCACCAATAATCATTAAAATAATGGTAATTAAAGTTATTAAGTCGCTGTTATATGATCCAATGCTGTTATTTTTTATGGACATTCCTCCGGTGGAAAGATTAGTGAAGGTATTGTTAACAGCGTCAAAAAGGCCCATGCCGGCAAATAAGTATAGTATAATACCTAAAATCGTGTAAAATACATATATCCACCAGATAGTTTTTACGGTACTAGTAATGCTAGGTTTTATTTTTTCTTCACGTGCTTCAGATTTATATAATCGGGCTGCTGCTGTGCCAGGCCTAATTAATATTCCTATAACCATAATAACAATTCCTAGTCCTCCAAACCACTGCATAAGACTTCTGAAAAATAGAATAGATTTTGGTAAGATTTCCACATCAGTAAAAATGCTAAATCCACTACCACTCCATGCAGACATGCATTCAAAATAAGCATTTAAAAAATCTATATTGGTGGCGTAGATTAAGCAAAAACTTCCAATCAGTGCAGCCCATAGCCATGCCACTGCTGCTATTATCATCCCATGCCGTAGTTTCAACTTATTATAATCTGAGGGCACTTTTCTTAAAATAAACCCTAATAATATGGAAAAGCCCCCAAAAATTATAAATTCATAGAATAGAGGTTCATGATATATAATGGCAACTATGAGGGGCATAATCACCACTGCACCCACACCTTGCATTATTATGCCCAGAGGTTTGGCAATTAATAAAAAGTCTTTTTTACCCAGATAACCCATCATCAATTGATTGAGAAACAATATTGTATATAAATTTGACTTTGGAAAATTGAATTTCTTTCTTTTGAAATATTTAGATGAATCCAACGTTTTATGGAATACTAGTATAACCTCTATATCATTATTGATTTTTAGTTTATCTTTTTAATACATCCCACAATCCTTTAAATAACACAAGTGCGGGTATAATTTCTATCCTACCTATCCACATATTAAAGATGAGGAAGATTCGGGCCAGTTCAGGAATTTTTTGGGAAGCGATACCCATGGAAAGACCATTACAACCTTGGGCAGATATTACCTCAAAAAGGGAATTCAATCCGTCATATCCATACTGAACAAGTATTAACCAGCTTATGAAAATAAAGAAGAGATATATAAATATGAAACTTCCTGCTTCTCTAATTTCCACATCTTCCACAGGCTTTCCACTAATTTTTCGGGGGATAACTGTTCCTTGTGGTAAAAGTATTCTTTTTATTTCCCAATATATTCCTTTAAAGATTATAACAATCCTTATGAGTTTAACTGCACCACTAGTTGAACCTGCTGACATACCAACTATCATAAGGCTCATAATAATTATTTTAGCAAAATCTGGCCAAGTAACCATGGCACTAGTTGGTTGAATATTTGCCCCGGTAGTGCTTAGGGCAGAAATTACAAAGAAAAAAGAATCAATTGTAGTGAACTTTGACATAATAATTAGGAGAACAGAAAAAACAGATACTATAATTATCATTGCTTGGAATTGTAAGTCATGGAAAACATCCATTATATTTCCTTTCAGTGCTTTATAATGAACTAAAAAGCTGGTACCACCCAGTATCATCACAATCATAGCGACAATAAAAATTGGAGTGCTACCATAGGCTCCTAAATTATTATTTTTTATTGACATACCCCCGGTGCATATGGTGGTGAAAGATGTGTTAATGGCGTCAAAAAGGTTCATACCAGCTATTAGGAACATTGTGATTGCTAAAACAGTGTATAAAAGATATATCCACCAAATTGTTTTCACAGTACTGCTTATGCTTGGTTTTATTTTTTCGTCACGCGCTTCAGATTTATATAGGCGGGCAGCTGCTGTTCCGGGCCTTATTAAGATTCCTATTACTACAATCACCACTCCCAGCCCACCAACCCATTGCATAAGGCTTCTGAAGAATAAAATGGATTTAGGTAGTATCTCTAAGTCAGTATAAATCGTAAGTCCAGTGCCACTCCAAGCGGACATACATTCAAAATAAGCATTTAAAAAGTCAATGTTAGTGGCATACATTAAGCAAAAGCTTCCCATGAGTGCTGCCCATAACCAAGCTAGTGAAGCAATTATCATACCGTGTTTGAGCTTCAATCGATTATAATCGGAGGGTAATCTTCGAAAAACAGATCCCAGTCCAATTGAAAACAATCCAAATATAATGAATTCAATAAAGTTTGATTCACCGTATATAATGGCTATTATAAGAGGTAAAAGCACAACAGCACCAATGCCTTGCATTATTATGCCTAGAGGATTGGCTATTAATAACAAATCCTTCTTCCCTAGATAGTTTCTCATATAATCTAATCCATAACAATCTAATATATAAATTTCACTAAGAAAGTCTCATCAGTGATAGATTAACTAAAAAATAAGGGATATAATTAAAATAAGTATTTATCGCACTGATTTATAAATTTTGCGTCTATTATATAACTATTAAGGCTATTGGTAAAAATATAATCTATAATAGGAATTGGAATATTGGATTTAATTTATGTGAGAAGAAGATTAGAATTAACTAAGGCTAGATTTCCCAATAGTTAATATTCTCCTCAACCATTATTATTTGGTTTTGATTATTTTTTTTCTTTTTCTATAGATTCTAGTTCTGATCCCATGAACTCTTTAATATCCTTAAGAGTGCTTAATATTTGGGCCGGGAATACTATTGTGGAGTTTTGCTCAGCAGAAATGTTGCTTAAGACTTGCATGGTCCGAAGTTGCAGTGCTACTGGATGTTCGGCTATGATGTCAGCAGCTTCTCCCAGTTTTCCAGCAGCAAGATATTCACCTTCTGCCGATATGATTTTAGCTCTTTTCTCCCTTTCAGCTTCAGCTTGTAGCGCAATAGCCCTTTGCATACTTTCAGGCAATTTAATGTCCTTTATTTCAACTGTGGTCACTTTTATACCCCATGGTTCGCTGTGGTCATCTATAATTTCCTGAATACGGGTGTTCACTTTAGGTGTCTCGGATAAAACCTCGTCTAATGTGAATTGTCCAACAACGCTTCTTACTGTGGTCTGGGAAATCTGGTTAACAGCACGGTTATAATTTTCAATTTCTACTACTGCCCGGTATGCATCCACTACTTTAAAGTAAGCCACTGCCGCAACATCAATGGTAATGTTATCTTGGGTTATGATCTTCTGGGCGGGTATGGGCATAGTTACTATTCTGAGGGATGGTTTGACCATTCTATCAACTAAAGGGATTATGAGTCGAAGTCCTGGTTTTTTAACTCCAATAACTTTTCCTAATCTGAAAACAACCCCCCGTTCATACTGATTCACGATTCTAATAGAAAGTCCCAGTATAATCAGTATCACTATGCCAATAATGATAAGGGTAAATAAATCCATATTTTAACCTCCTTTTCCAAATTAGAAAATTTATAGTTAAATTATATCAAAACTACCTAATAAATTTCACATAGCACTAATGAGAATAATTTTCAGGTTAGTACTGTTTGAAAATTCAAGAACGCAATAAAGTGCTTGATAAAAAGGATCAGTGGAAAATATCGAAGATAATAGGTTATGTGCTTATTTAAACATATTTATAAACAGATATAGTTTCTGAATAATCGTTATTGGTTTGGTGGATTACTCAAAATAATTTACTCATAATTCCTTTTCAAAGTTTACAGTTTATGATAAATTATATATGTTCTGGTAACATAGTCCTTACAGTAATTTCGGTTCATTTTTCCATTTTGAGGGATAATAAATGATAGGGATTATGTCAGACAGTCATGATAACTTAAAAGCCATCAGAAGCGCATTAGATGTATTTAATCAAGCTAATGTGGAGTTGGTTATCCATGCAGGAGATCTCATATCTCCTTTCACAGCAATGGAATTTGAAAAGCTCAATGCTCCTCTAGAAGCTATTTTTGGAAATAACGATGGCGAAAGACAGGGTTTAAGATTGGCATATGAAAAACTATGTGTCTTAGAAGACTTTAAAGAATTAAAAATTAATGGAAGGAAGGTCGCGGTAATCCACGGAACAAACCAGGCCTTGGTTGATGCACTGCAGAAAAGTGGTAATTATGATCTGATTATAAGGGGTCACACTCACAAAACCGATGTTATAGAAGGAAAAACAATGGTTATCAACCCTGGAGAGACTTGTGGCTATTTATCTGGTGAAAAAACGGTTATACTGTTGGATACTGCTGATTTGAGTTGGGAATTAGTTAAACTTTAAATACACTCATTTATTGTTCAATTGATATTAAAAAGATAATATTGTCGATGAATAGTTGAAAATAGGATTTATAAGATTCATGACTACATTAAAAAGTTGAATTGGCTTTAAGGATATTAATGGTGATTATTATTGAAGTATAAAACATTGCTTTTGATGCTAGCAGGTATTGGTGTCCTGGCAATAATGGTGCTATTTATTGGCCCGGAAAAGATAGAAAGTGCCATTAAACAAGCAAATCCCTGGTATGTTATCTTAGCAGTAGTCATTCAATTAGTAATATATTGGCTTTGGACTGAAAGATGGGCTATAACCATTTCTTCATTAGACATATCCATTAAAAGAAGACAATTATTGCCAATGCTCCTGGTGGGATTGGCAATTAACAATCTCACACCCAGTGGTAGGGGTGGTGGTGAACCTGTTCGGGCGTACATTTTGGCTAAATATTCTCAGTCCCCAACTGAAAATGCATTTGCAACAGTTATTGCAGATAGAGGTCTTGATACATTTCCCTTTATTGCATTAGCCATATTAACTATCATTTTGGCAGTTCTTTACATTAATTTACCTCAATGGATGATTATCACCCTTATAATCTGCCTCATTGTTTTAGTCATTATTTTTGCGCTAGCTTTATACATGTCTTTAAACCGCGAATTTGGTGACCGAACCATTAGATGGGTTTTGAGGATTATCAACAAGATTTCAAGTAAAATACATGACAAAATCGAACAGAAAGCCATAAATGCAGTGGAAGGCTTTCAGGATAGTATGAAGATTATGGTAACTGACCGCAAGGTTCTATTATATGGAATACCTTTATCTTTTCTCATATGGGGGCTGGAAATTTTCCGAGTATATGTCATTTTCATTGCCCTGAACATAAACGCTCCTTTGGAGATTATAGGTGTGGTTTTTGTAATTTCAACGTTAATAGGTATGATTCCTTTACTACCCGGAGGTTTAGGGGCTGTTGATGGTATGATGATTCTCCTTTATTCCTATGCTGGAATCCCCCCATCAGTGAGTGCAGCTGCCACCATAGTCGAACGTTTGATATCTTTTTGGATGACAACCATATTAGGAGTAGCAGTTTTACCATACTTCGGTGCTGATGCAGTAGAAAAAATGTCTAAAAAACTTTAAAACTCTAAATAAGTTTTTATTATTTTGTTTTTGCCATAATTTTCATTTTTTAAAACATTTTACAATGTAAATGGAAAAAAAATCGCTAGTTAACATTTTTTGCAAGGGAGGGGATGGATCGAATTTCATAAAAATTAAATCAAAAAGATTATAAAAGGATGTAAATCAATCATTATTTATTTGCTAATTAAACACACCATGTCATTATGGACAAATGGAGGTCTTTGAAATGTTGAACGAAGAAATGATGGAAGTTATAGAAAAGGAAAGAGCCTATCTAGCAACCGCCACTCCAGACGGAGTTCCAAATGTTGTCCCTATTGGGTTCATCAAACCACTGGATAACAAGAAGGTTATAATCGCAGACAGTTACATGGTTAAAAGCCGGGCGAATCTGGAAAAAAATCCCAAAGTGTCCTTCGTAGTTCAAGATGCTGCACGATATCCTTACCAGTTTAAGGGAACTGTAGAAATATTTAAAAAAGGCGAACATTTTGATGCTGTTGTGGAATGGGTTAAAGATGTCAATCCTCTGGCTCCCAAACCTAAAGCTGCTGTTGTTATTACAATAACTGAAATATACTCAGTTAAAGTCGGTGACAAAGGTAAAAAGATAGCTTAATTTATTCAAGGAGTGTTATTAATGAAAATTGATGGTGTAACAGTAGAAGACTCATTCGCCGAAGCTTTTGATATATTTGTCTCTAAATTTTTAATAACAGCAGCTACCAAAAAATTCGCAATGATCGCAGCTGAAGAAACAGTTGGTTTTGGGTCATCCGTGATCATGTGTCCTGCAGAAGCAGGAATAGACCGCTATGTCCCTCCTTCCGAAACCCCAGATGGAAGACCAGGATACGTGGTAATGGTCTGCCACCCAAAAAAGGATGAATTGGAACACCAGTTACTTGAAAGAATTGGTCAATGTGTTCTCACAGCTCCAACCACCGCAGTATTTGATGATATGGGGTCAGACGCTGATGAAAAACTCAAAATAGGATTTAAACTTAAATTCTTTGGGGATGGTTATGAGAAGGAAGCTAACATGTCTGGACGGAAAGTTTACAGCATTCCTATCATGTCTGGAGAGTTCGTAATTGAAGGGGAACTGGGAATTAAAAAAGGAGTAGCAGGAGGAAACTTCTTTGTCATGGCTGAAAATCAGACTGCAGCCCTTGTCGGTGCTGAAGTTGCAGTTGACGCTATTGGGAATGTTGAAGGGGCAATAACTCCCTTCCCGGGAGGTATTGTTGCCTCTGGTTCTAAGGTTGGTTCCAACAAGTACAAGTTCATGTCTGCTACTACCAATGAAAAATTCTGTCCCACCTTGTGTGATCAGGTAAAAAGTGAGATCCCTTCAGATGTAAAAGGGATTTATGAAATTGTAATTGATGGTGTTGGCGAAAATGCTGTTAAAGAAGCCATGAAGGTAGGAATAGCCGCAGCAGTAAAAGTATCCGGTGTTAAAAGGATATATGCTGCAAACTATGGTGGAACTCTTGGAGCATACCAAATATGGCTTAAAGATCTGATTCGAGAGTAATTTTTTTTTTTACTCTTTTTCATTTTCCAATTTTTTCGTCATGTTACTGGAAACGGAACAGTATCTGCATTTTCAACAATATCCCATATCTCCTTTTCAGGAAGATCAGCCCCTAATAATAATCCCGATTTGTCAAGGGCTTTGATTATCTTTTCCATGGCATCAACGTCTGCAGCGGACACAGTGTGGGAGTGAATATTCTTGGATATTTTGGATAACGTATCCAGGGATCTCTTGGCATCTGGCTTCATATACTCTTCTTCACATCTTTTAAGGTCTTCATTATCTATCAAATACAATTTTCTGGTAACTACTTGCTTTAAACCCGGAAGAAAATGTTTTGAATCTAATATTTTGCCAGCATTACTTATGATAATTTTTTTGTCATCAGTTGCTCCAGGGTCATGCCGTATTAATAGTTCACTAACCCTTCCATATTCCTTAATTTTGTCGAAAACATCTTCTTTCTTCAAATTTACTCCTAAAAGGAATCCTTTCTTTTTTAACTCATTTTCTACACACTTAAGACTTTTTGTGTCTGGTCCAGTTATGCGGTGGGAATGAATACCTCCACCGGAGAGAGTATAAAGTCTTTCCAAAGCTTCCATTCGGGTTGAATCTTTTTTGAGACTTATTAGGAACCTTTCCATTTCTTTTATATCAGAAACACCAATTTTTCTTTTTAGAGGTTCCTGAAAGCCGGGAAGATAGTATTCAATATCTTCAATTGTACAACCGTGATTTAAGATGATTTCTGCTTCTTCTTTGATATCTAAAACAGAATGGTTTTCAGTGATCTTAATTTCTGGTTTTATAACTACTTCCACAAGCCTACCATATTCGCGAGCTACTTCTTTGATCTCTTCTTCGTTAAGGTCCACTCCTAGAAGGTATTCTTCTTTTTCAAGTTTATTGGCTACTTTTTCAAGAGTTTCCTTGTCAGGTCCTGAGATACAGTGGGAGTGAATTCCACTTACTGATTCATAGATCCTCTCCAAGGATTTTTTCCTTTTAGGGTCTTTATCCAGACTCTCCAAAAATCGGTCCAATTCCTCTATTTTTGTTATGCCAATTTTTCGAGCAAGCGGTTCTTTGAACTCTGGAAGATGATATTCAATGTTTTCAAGGGTGCAACCGTGTTTGAGAATGATTTCTGCTTCTTTCCGAATGTCTGAAACATCATGCATCTCTGTGATCTTCATTATAGTTGGTTGGATGGCTGCAAAATAGATATCTTCAGCACCACTACTTTCTGGGGATATTACCGCATTTGCTCCTGAATGGTATAATCTTTTTATATTCACTTTTTTACTGGCTCTAGTTACTATCCAGATGTCTGGCTGTATTTCTCGGGCAGTTAATGTTATAAAGAGGTTATCAACATCATCGCCAGTGGTGATGATCACTCCCCTGGCGTTTTGGATGCCGGCTTGGGTCATGACGCCTTCATCTGTCGCATCTCCTGAAATGGCTAAAATATTTGTATCATTCCAAAGTTCTTGTTCGACAACCTTCTGGTCTTTTTCTATGATAACAACACTTTGATTTCTTTTTAAAAGTTCTTCATGAACGGCACTGCCTACCCTTCCATAGCCACAAAGTACGAAATGGTTCTTAACAGCTTTGAGCAATCTTTTATGCCTTGCACCGGATGTAATATCTTCAACAGTCATGGAAACCACCATTATGATTAAAGTAAAGGCATAAGCTATCAAACTAGCCCCTCCAAGTACGAGGGTAACCACAAAAAACTTTTGAAGTGGGTTTTGGGGGCTTATATCTCCATAACCCACAGTTGCAGTGGTTATGATTGTAAAATAGATTGCGTTAATAATGTCTAATTTCATTATTAAAGTAGATCCTATAAAACCATAAGTTAACAATGCTATTACTGCAATTATCGGATATTTAATAACTGAAAAAGGAATTGAAGTGACCATGGGCATTGAACTTGGGGCTTGCAAAACATCACCATTACGCAACCAATCTATTTCCTGAATGTATACCTATCAAAAATTTTTTGATAGAAAAACATGTAGGGACATGGTTAAATATCATCTTTATTATAATTATAAGTAGTGATAACATGACCCCAAAGGATATGATGGTTGTCGATGCCAATGCAGATGCCATGGGCATTCCTAGAACTTCTTTAATGGAAAATGCCGGAAGATGTCTGGCTAATAGGATTATCCAAAACAAAAATCCTTGTAAAGTTGCTATTTATGCTGGAAATGGAGGTAATGGTGGGGATGGATTTGTAGCGACTAGATATCTTCTTAATAATGGATTCGAAGTTGATTTATACTTTTTATCTGATCCAGTTCTCATAAACTCAGAGGAAACTAGATTGAATTGGGAAGTATTGGAAAAAATTAGTAAGGGAACCAGTCCATTGAAAATTGAAGTCATCAAGGATTCATCATATCTTAGCCCCACTGATTCAGAAGTGATTGTTGATGCTCTTCTTGGTACTGGTGTCCATGGAAATCTTAAAGAACCCATATCTAGTGCAGTTGACATTATAAATCAATCTGAAGGATTTAAAATTGCTGTTGATGTTCCAACAGGTGTTGATCCAGATTCAGGAATGGTTACTGATAAAGCAGTCCATGCAGATGTAACTGTTACTTTCCATAAAGTGAAAGTAGGTCTGAACATGGCTAGTGTGGAATATGTGGGCAGTATCGAAGTTTGCGATATAGGAATTCCAAAAGAAGCTGAACTCTTTACAGGACCAGGAGATATTTTAAGAATAGAAGATAGGGATAGTATATCCCATAAGGGTCAAAATGGCCGAGTTTTAATAATAGGGGGCAACCGAGAATATTCTGGAGCACCAGCCTTAGCTGCTCTTTCATCACTCGCATTTGGTGTTGATATTGCCCAAGTAGCATGTCCCCAAGAAGTTTCATCAGTTATTAAATCTTATTCTCCTGATTTGATAGTAACCAGTTTGTCACATGATTTTTTAAATCCCAATGATACAGATGAACTAGTTAAATTATCTAAAAACTTTGATTCTGTTGTTATTGGCTGTGGAATTGGCAGAAAGGATGAAACATCTCTAGCAGTTAATGATTTGGCGGTTGAAATCGAAAAACCCATTGTAATAGATGCTGATGCCCTTAAACTTATAGGTCCTGGTGTTTTACCTCGAAGAAATCAGGAAACTGTTATCACACCTCATCCTGGAGAGTTCATAGCCTTTTCAGGCCAAAAAGTTCCTCAAGATTTGGAAAGCCAAATAAATGTGGTTAGGGATGTTTCAACAGAATCAGGAACCACTGTTTTGTTAAAGGGAAAAGTTGATATAATCGCCCAAAATGATAAAGTCAAGTTGAATAGTACTGGAAATCCTGGAATGACAGTTGGTGGGACAGGAGATTGTCTGGCCGGAGTTATTGGGGCCTTAATGGCACAAGGACATTCTGGATTTGAATCTGCATTTTTGGGGGCTTATATTAATGGTATAGCTGGAGATTTAGCAGAAAAAGAGTTTGGTTACAATTTCAAAGCTACCGATCTTTTGAAATATATCCCAAAAGTCTTCATGGACGATTATTTTGATATTTAATCGAATAATTAAAAATTAAAAAAAAATGTGGATTATTATTTTTCCACATTGAATTTCTTTTTTCATATTTATTTTACAGGGATGATTAAGTCCCTTTCACCACCAGGCACGAATTCTCGTAGTGCACCTTTAGCAATGGCCTTTCTTGGTCTGGTAAAGTCAAATGCTAGATCTTTATCAGCAAATGCTACTTTTATAAGAGGGTTCACACAGAAAGCGTCTCCTCGGGCTGCGTGTGGTGCTTGGGCAATTCCTGCGTATTCTGGCTGGTGGCCAACGTTCATGGCGTAGTTAGGGTAGTTAGGACCACGTAATTCGTGGATCAAACCTTCATCACTCCTGATAGATAGGGAGTTGGATGCTCCGCACTGGTCTTGCAAGTCGTAACCGTAGAAACCGAGTCTGCTGTGGGTTTCTTTGTGGAGAATTTGACTTAAGTACCATCCATTGATTCCAGCATTGGAGTTCCCTGTTGCAAAGGCAACTGAACATCCTGCAGCAGCAGAAACAACTGCAGCTCGTTGAGAACCTCCAAAATGGTCTTCAAGGAGAGCGGGGTATTCGTATTGTTCCATTCCGTACATGGTTACTTCGGCGGCTATGTCGTGAACTACTTCAGTGCTTGCTTTGGTTCCACAAATGCCATATTTACCATCCACGTATTCTTTACCGTAATACACGAAATCATCTAGGATGTCGTCAGTGTAAGCTGCTGTTGCGTACTGTGTGAAACCTACTCCGCCGGACATGTAAGAACCTAGCCAGATCTGGTCGTATATAGTGGCTGCTGCTCCAATAACCTCTAGAGAAATTTTTGCAGGATCATCGGATATACGGGATGTTTGAATCATATCAGCCATTACACCGAAGGATATACCTCCAGGCTCATTTGGTCCCCTTGCTCTTCTTGCTGGGAGGATGCTTCCCATTTCTATAACGTCTGCGTGTTTTGCCGCATATGAAAAATCAGCAATAGCTGCTTCACCAGCACATAGTTTATACGCGGCAATGAAACTCATACCAATCTGCATTGCAGACCATCGGGATACAGTTCCACCATCACATACTCGGACTACCATGGATGGAACTCGGCTAATCTGGTATGTTTTTTTGCCAATATATTCTTTGAGCATTTGGGCTTGTTCTTCTGGGAATTCTTTGTTAATATCGATGAGGAATCTGGAATCCAGTTCATCAGCTAAGGTATCATCACCAGTGAACAGTTTGGCGTAGCAGTCACCAACCAGACCGGGGTGAACTTCTACCATATGTTCTTGAACAACTGCACCGCCTGGAAGGGCATGGTTGATAGTTTCCATGTATTCGTTGATAGTTTCGGGAGTAACTTCCACACCTAAACGTTTTTCCAGAACAGAATGAGCTGTATCCATTCCAACTATGATGGTTCTTTTGATATCATCTGAAAGTTGCTGGATTGCAGCGTTGTTACAGAAATGTAGGTCATCTCCTTCCACATAGGTGTCAGTACCTGAAACTTTGTAGGCCATTAATTTCCTCTGACCTAGTGGAACTCCGATGTCTGGGTTATAGAATGGGATTCCTCTTTCTTTTTCAACCTTTTTTGCGTACTCATCAAACTCTTTTTTTCGAGGTGATTGTTTCCAGCCTCCGTAACAGTAAAAATCAGTGTGATTTTCCTTGGGATCTTCATCAAATTTACTTTGTAAAGCTTTTAAAAATAGCTTTTTCTCATTGTTCATTTGTCATCACCCAGTTTTGCTTTTAAATCTTTTTTGAAAACTCCTAATCCATATCCGCCGTCAGTTCTAGATTCGTGTATTGTTAAAACTGCTTCAAGGGCTTCTTTATCTTCTCTTATGCCAACGTTGTCGCTGCGGTAAATGGTGGTGATTTCTTTTAAGTGTTCTTCGTCCATTGGTTCTCCTACATCTACAGGTGCATCGAGTGGTCTTCCTACTTGGTCTTTAATGTAGGAGACTTGTCGGGTTTTTTCATTGTATACGTATCTTTGCAGAGCATCGAACATTAGTCCGTTTTCATCTAATCTTAGTGAGTGTCCATGTACAGTTGCTCCTCTTAAACCGGTCTTTGCAGGGTCAAAGAATTCTGTTTCTAGTAATGTTTTTGAAATTTTTTCCAAGTCTAGTTCTCGAATTTCAATAACTTGTCTTCCAGATAGAGTTCCGGTGTCCACTCCTCTGAACCGTGACATGTAGGTTCGGGCCCGGTCGTAGGGGTGTGCAGGTGCGTTGTACATTGAATCTGCAAACTGTACGTATCTGATTCTTGTTCCTTGTTTTGCTCCGGGAATTGGATCAACCAATTCTTTCATCATGTCTTCATCGAAATCCATTTCATCCAGGGGAGGGTGAACGGTTTTGTAATTTTCTCCAGGATTTCTGTGACCTAAAACGCTAACAATATCTTCATCATTAATATTTCTGATTTTTTTCATCTCAAAATCTGGATCCATATGATTCCGACGATTTTGAGCTATTTTTGTTTCTCCAGGTGTGTACTGGGGTTTGTATGACATATTTAATCACCTAATTAACTTCACAGTTTCTTTGGAATTTGTTTTGGGATCAACTATTCCCACTAGGCTGGGATCAAAATTTTCTTCAATACCGTAACCTAATTTCAGATAATCTGATACAGTAGTCTTTGTTCTTGTGAATGAACCTATTTTCACGTCAAAACCGAAGTTTAATATTTTTTCAAGAATATTTTTTGTATCGGCAACGAATTCTTCCAGATTTTCTTCTTTTACAGTGACTACTATTTCTCCAACAGAAACTAAAAGTTCCACTTTTTTTCCTTTTACAGTAATGGTCTTTCTATCAGGATGGTTTACACTGATTCCTCTTGCAGGGCCATATCCCACAACATTGGGCAAAGATTCTCCGTTTACTAGAAATCTAAGGGATCCTTTTAGTTCCAGTAATTCATTAAGAATGGTTTCAGTGGTTTCTGGTTTCAAGCGTCTGTGAGGGAATATTTTCACATCAATGGCCTTGATTGGTTCCATCTTGATCACCTGAACCAAATTATATTTCTTCTTTTATTTCGCGAGCACCATCAGCTACGTATTTGAGTGGCTCTTTGAAATACTCAATATCGCTGTATATGTTTCCAACCATTCCTGATGTCATTTCTGGTGAGAACATTTGTGTTCCTGCGTCCAAACACATTGCTGCTGCTGTACATGGTATTGCAAATCCTTTACTGTGTCTGGTTACAACGTGGTTTCCGTGGAAGATTCCTGGACCTCCTCCTCCATATATAGAGTGGGAGAAAAAGCTCATTCCAACTCCAGTTCCCTCTACACGGCCATAATCTGCACCGGGTAGGCTGGTTTCAAATTCGAGTATATCATTGTAGTACAGTAAAGTGGATGCAACTCCCTGAGCTGCTCTAGAAGCCCCAATATTCACTATAACTGAACTTATTAATCCTGCTGCTGCGTATGCATTCCATAATGCCCAGTCTACTGGTTCGTAGATATTGTATCCTGATGGCATTGTTTTGGCCACTTTGATAACTCCATCATCAAGTGCTCTTTCCACCAGGGAGGTTACAACAGTTCCAACAGTTCCTTTACCATTTTCTTTAACTAAGTCAAATACCAAGTTATTAGCATTTAAACCCTGATATGCTAATCCTAATAAATGGAATCTTTCAAAAGCTCCTACTGAATCTCCCATTTCAAAGTTGGCTGTTTGTTCCAAGATTGAAGATAACGCTACTGCGTTTAGAGTGTTTTTCTTGGTAATGGCTACCACGTGGTTGGCAGGAATGTTTCTTAGGCCGTATCCCATACCTTCCAGCATTTGTGGTGGGCCTAGTAGGGCGGTGACATTGGCACCTGCAAAATCAACTGATTGTGGGTATTTTCCTAAAACAGCGGTTTTAACTGATGATGCCTCGAATTTGTCAACATCAAAAGTGTCGATGATGGCTTGCACAACTGCTGATCCTGTGACCATTGTTGAAACAGTGTAATCTCCTGCCATTTTTAGTCTTTGGGAAGGTAATTGCACTAAAAGCTGGTCCCCTTTGTTGATGAGTTTTAAGTTGAAGTCATCTTCATCATCAACACGGATCATTTTTTCGATTTTTTCTGCTATGATATCAACGTTTTCTACAATTGGTAGTTTTAATTCTCTACCTGGAATAAAATTAGATTTTCCGCCGTAAGCTGCTTTTTCCAATGATTTTTCAATCCCGGATAAGTTTACTGCAACGGACCGTTTGACTTCTTGTACAATGTTTTCTATTGTAGGGTTTAACATTGGACTAACTGCTTCTAGAGGAACATCACTCTCTAAAAGCTTTCCATCTGCGCCATATAGGTCTATTTTGTCTTCATAGGTTGGCATAACGTTTACACCTCTTTAATTTTTTAAGGGGGTTGAAGAAGAGACTGACAAAGGTCTCTCTTCGAATCTGTAGGGGGAATGTGATTGGTGAAAAAGATCCAGACTGTTTTTGTGCCTATCAAATGTCTGGATCAATCATGAAACTGTGAGCATAAATAAAATATTACTACTAGTGATAAAATAACCAATAATTATAAACTTACTACTGGTTAGTTAGTAACCAGTGGTAAAACTTTATAAGAGTTTCGATTTGATTTTTTTAAAAAAGTTTATAAATAAAATCCAAAATTTCCATTAATATGATCTAAAGTAAACTCATACAATGGTTTAATTTTAAAAAAATAAATTATTTTCGAATAAAAATAGAATTACGTAATATTAAGCCAATAATATTACCTTACCTCAATTAAATTAGAATATTAGCTCATAATGTTGAAATTCTTTTTTTTTGGTTATTTAATGAAAATTGTAATAGACCGAGGAATTGCTAATTGGAAGAGTTCATTATCATATATCTGATTAATTTTTCA